>Ga0065165_1000441_pt1 | contig 65289 bp, 62 predicted proteins | sample AraplaMF_Cvi_mMF_FD_63813 | JGI IMG/M metagenome (GOLD analysis project Ga0065165, IMG submission 63813) | Arabidopsis root microbial communities from the University of North Carolina, USA - plate scrape MF_Cvi_mMF (version 2) (version 3) | ecosystem: Host-associated > Plants > Roots >...
GGTGCGCTCGCGCCGCCTTCGGCGCCCTGGCCGGGCCCGGCGTTCGGCGGCCGGAGGTCGCGAGCTTCGGCTCCCCCGACACGGAGACCCCCAATGCGACCCCATCCGAGCTTCCTCAACACCGCCGACCTCGACGGCTTCGACGCCCGCACCGCCGCGCTCGAGGATCCGCGGCCGCACCCTACCGAACCCGAGCTGACACAGCTCGGCCACGCCCTCATGACCGAGCTTCTCGACACCGTGCTCGCCGGCGCGCTCGAGGACCATGTGGCCACCATCGGCGAGACCTTCGTGGGCGGCCTGCACGCCGGCGTGCAGCGGCTCGAACGCGAGGCCGATCGGGAGCGCGAGACCCTGGCCGACGCCCTGCGCAACTTCGACGGCTCCGAGGTCGCGGACGTCGATCTGCAGGAGGCCAAGGCGCGCGCCGACGCGCTCGACGTGGCCGCCCTGGCGCTGGCCTTCGTGCGGGACGCGGCTGCGCGGACCTACGGCGTCGAGACCGGCGAGGTTTGGAGCCCCTGGCGCGGATCGGTCCGTGGCGGGCCTTCGACCGCGGCCCAGGTCGACGCCCAGGCCGCCCTGAGAGCGGCCGAGCATCGTCGCCGCGATATGGCCGACCCCGGCGATGCGGTGGTCGCTTTCCGCGCCTCGCCGCGCAGCGATGCGCCGGAGGACGCGGGCCGGATCTTCGATGCGCTCAACTGGGCCCTGGGCCAGTACCCCGCGATGAGCCTGGCGCTCACCGGCGCCAAGGGCGGCGAACGGCTCGCCAAGCGCTGGGCCCAGCAGAAGGGCGTGCGCCTGGTGCTCGCCAAGCCCGACTTCGCCCGCTTCCAGCGCGCTGCGCCGTTCCGGGCCAACGACCAGCTCATGGCGCTGCGGCCGGTGTGCGTGCTTGTGCTGCCGGAAAGCCTCGGGCGGGCCGCCGAAGCCGGGGCGCCGCCGTTCGGGCCGGCCATGAACCTGGCCGAGCAGGCCCGGCGGGCGGGCGTCCGCTGCGTCCGGATCACCGCGAAATCGGCCGCCCAAGCCTGACGCGCACATCGCGGGCCGTGTCGGATCCGGCGACCGGCCCGCCATTTCCTGGCGTGCAATGTGAATATTCGTCGGCGGCCCAGGCGGCGGGCGACGCGAGGGGGAAATATCGCCCTTGTCACGAAACGAACCCGCCGCGCCTCCTTCGCGCTTCGCCTGCCCAAGGCCAGCGGAGTTTGTGATGGCCGAGCCCCAGGCCGAGCCTTTCCATGTCGCCCTGTCCGCGCTGCGCGAGCGGCTGCAGAACGGGACCCTCGCGCCGGGCGCGCGCGCCACGGCGGTCGACCTCGCGGACGACCTCGGCCTGTCCACCACGCCGGTGCGGGAGGCGCTGTCGCGCCTGACCGGCGAGGGCCTGCTCGAGGACCGCCGCGGGCAGGGCTACTTCGTGCGCCTGCTCGGGCCCGTCGAGGTGGCCGACCTCTACCGGCTGAGCCTGGCGCAGCTGCTCATCGCGCTCGAGCCCCGGCGCGCGAACCGGATCGCGCCGGCCGCCACGAACATCGTGGACGCCGAGCCGGCCGAAGCGGTCGATCCGATCCAGGGCGTTGAGGCGCTCTTCCGGCGCTGGGTCGCCGCGACCGGCAGCCGACCCCTCTATGCGGCCTTCCGCATCGGCCAGATCCAGCTCGGGCCCTTGCGCCGCCTGGAGCCGCGCCTGCTGCCCGACGTCGACGCCGAGGCGCAGGCGCTGCTTGCGAGCGGCGAGGTTTCGCGGCCCGAGCGCCTGGCGTTGCTGCGGCAGTTCCATGCGGTACGGATCCGGGAATCCGACCGCTTGGCGTCGCTCGTCGAGGCCGGCGCGCGCGACCTGAAAAAATAGATCGAATATAGATTGAATATACACATCCCAGGTTGTGCACTGATCGCGTCGCAATCAGCGGCAGCTACGACCAGGGAGGTCAAGATGATCAAGCTGTTCAGCCTGCGGAGCTTCCGGCTCCTTAGCCTCGGCGGCGCCAAGGCCCGCACCAACGACGACACGGGCTTCGACGCCCTCGAGCACGACCAGGTCTACTACGACATCCCGTGATCGCCGGCGGCGCCGGCTCGCCGCCGGCGCCGTTCCGCCCATGCCCCTCTCGCTCGCACCCCACATCCACCTCGCCGTCCTCGGCGACGATGCGGTCTTCCTCGACGCCGCGGCGGACACCTATGTGTGCGTGCCGGACGGGCGGCTGCTTCTTCGCCCGACGGCGGACGGCGGCGCGCTCTCGCCCATGTCCCCGGATGTCGCCGGCGAGCTCGCGGACGCCGGGTACGTCGACGCGCAGGCCGAACCGATCCCACGACGGCTTCCACCCCTGCCGCTCAGGGACCTTGGCGATGCGCAGGCGGAGCCGGTCTCGCTAAGCGACGCCGCCCGCCTGGGCGGGGCGCTCTGGGACCTCTTCTGGCGCTACCGCGGTCGCCCGCTGCCTGCGATCCTGAGCTGCGCCCAGCGCGGCCGGAAAGGGCGATCGGATCCCAACGAGGTCGTGCGCCTCGCGAGGGTCTTCCAGGCCGCCGCGGTCTGGCTGCCGATGCCGCGCAAGTGCCTGGTCCGCAGCTTCGTCCTCCTGCGCTTCCTCCAGCGGTCGGGGCACGACGCCCAATGGGTCTTCGGGGTCACGACCTGGCCGTTCAGCGCCCATTGCTGGCTGCAGCTGGACGACGTCGCGCTCGACGACTGGGCGGAACGCCTCGTCGTCTACGAGCCGATCATGGCGGTCGGCTGATGCAGGCGCCCTTCCTGGTCCTGACCTGGCCACGCCCTGCGGCGTCCGGCCGCGCGGCGGCACAGTCCCTCGGCGAGCGGCTCGCGAGGGCCGGGTGGTCCACGACCCATTCGGGCGACGGCTTCATCGTCTGGGGCCGGGCCTCGCGCTCGGCGCCAGTCGTCATCGACGACGATCTCCTGGTCATCGGGCGGCGCTTTCCGCGCCTCGGTGCGGCCCGGACGTCGCCGACCGGCTCGGCCACGCTGCACGAACGGGCGCGCGCGGTCGCAGACGGGGGTTGGGGGCCGTTCGTGGCCCTGCTGCGCGATCCGGCGACGGACGCCTGGAACCTCTATCGGGATCCGTCCGGCGCGGTCGACGTCTTCACCTGGTCGCTGGACGACCTGCAGGTCACCACCTCGGGCCTGCACCGCCTGCCGCCCGGTCTGCTCCCGGCGCGGTTGGGCCTGGACTGGACCGTGATCGCGGACCTGCTGCGCCGCCCGGCGTCGCGTGGCGCGCGCAGCGGGCTCGCCAGCGTGCACTGGGTCCCGCCGGGCGCGTTGCAGCCGGCTGGCGCGGCGGACTCGCAGGCGACGCTGCTCTGGCGGCCGAGCGACTGGGCCTTCACGGCGGAGGACGGGCATGCCGACGTTGAGGCACGCCTGGGCGACACCCTGCGATCGGTGGTGGCGGCGCAGCTGGGCCCTTACGGGCGGGTCGCGACGGAAGCGTCCGGCGGGCTGGACTCCTCCATCGTCAACGCCGCGCTGGCGCAGGCCGGGCTGGCGCCGAAGGTCGCCGCCGCCCTGCATTATGTCGGGGATCGCCGGGAGGCCGACGAGCGGGCGTGGGCGGCCGCGCTCTGCGCCCATGCCGCGCTTCCGTTCACGCCTGTCGAGCGGGTATCCGGAGACGTCGATCCCATCCGGGACTTCGCTGCGCTGAGCCGGGACGTCCGGCCTGCCTTCGGGGCGCTGGATGCGGCGCGCGACCGCGACACCGCCGCGCGCCTGCGTACCGCGCGCGTGGAGGCGCTGGTCACCGGGAAGGGCGGCGACGCGCTCTTCTTCCAGATGCCGTCGGCCCGGGTGGTCGCCGACCTGTGGCGCGCCAAGGGCTGGACTGCGCTCGCCCATCCGCTCAACGGGCAGGTCGCGCGCTGGCTGCGGCGCTCGGTCTGGGCGGTGTGGCGCGAGGCGTTCGCGGCGCCCGCGCCGCTGGCGGGACGTCCGGCGCGCTTCGCCGGGCCGGCGCTTCGCGAGACGCCCCCCGCGCCGCCGCACCCCTGGCTCGCGGACCTCGAGGCGGTGCCGCCGGGCAAGCGGGTTCAGATCCTCGCCCTGACTACCAGCCTCTCGGGCCAGGGATCGCATCGGCGAGGGCGCGTGGCCGACATCGTCCAGCCGCTGCTGTCGAAGCCGATGATGGAGCTCTGCCTCTCGATCCCGAGCTGGGAGCTGGTCCGGCAGGGTCGGGACCGCGGCCTCGCGCGGGAGGCCTTCGCCAGCTGGTTGCCGCCGGCCGTCGCCCAGCGCCGATCCAAGGGCGCGCTGACTTCCCTCTATGCGCGGCGCGCCGCGGCGAGCGCGCCGGCGCTTCGCGAGCATCTTCTGGACGGGGTGCTGGTCGATGCGGGGCTGCTCGACCGCCGCGCGGTCGAGGCCGCTCTGGATCCCGACGATCTTATCCGCCGCCTGGACGGGGTGGACCTCATCGCCGCGGCGGCGCTGGAGTCCTGGGTGCGCTACTGGCAGACGCGGGTTCCGGACGCGCCGGACGGGGTCCGGTGGGGTTACCGCTGAAGCCCAGGCGGTCGTCCAGGAAGGCGAACGCGCGCTGGTAGAAATCCAGCAGGTTGCCGGGGCTGCCGAAGAGGTGGGGCTCGCCCCAGTAGGTCAAGAGGATCGCGTCCTTGTCCTGCCGGTAGAGGGCCGAGAACAGCTGCTCCGCCTGCGCGGGATGGGAGCCGTCGATTTCGCCGTAGACCAGGAGCAGTGGCGTGTTGATCCGGCCGGCGGCCAGCAGCGGGCTGTTGCGCAGGTAGCGCTGCGGATCCTCCCAGGGCGGAGCGCGCATGTCGCCCTGCAGGTCTTCCACCCATCCCGCGGTCCAGGGGGTGGAGACGCCCTCTTCGGGAAAGATCCGGCGCACCGGGTTGAACTGTCCGTGGACCCCGATCAGGTCGGTGGCCGGCGCACTGGCGACGGCGGCGCGGAAGCGGTCGGTCTGGCCGATCGAGGCGACCACGGCGTAGGCGCCGAAGCTGTGGCCCCAGAGCGCCAGGCGCGTCGGGTCGAAGCGACCGGCAAGGTCGGGTTGGTGGGCGGCGGCATCGACGACCGCCAGGATCCGGGCCGCGACGCCCTCCGCCGGTCCGGCGTCCTGCGGCGTCGGCAGGCTCGGGACCAGCACGGCGTAGCCGTGCCCAGCCAACAGCAACGCCGACGCCATCAGGCTGTCCAGCCGCGCGGTGTCCGGCGGCCGGCGGTAGACCGAACCGGGGTAGGGGATCACCACCAGCGGCGGCGGGGGCGCGCCGACCCGCTCGGGCGGCGTCAGCAGCCAGCTGGTGAGCGACGTCCCGTCCGGCCCCGCATGCCGCACCGGCCATAGGGTTGGCCGGACGATGTCGCGCTGTCCGGGGTTGAGGCGGGCAAGCGTCTTGTCGCCGGCCGCCGTCCGCCAGACGAGCGCGTCCTCGTCGCCCGCGACGCCGGCCTCGAAGACCAGGCCGCGGCGGCCCGCCGCCAGGACGCGTGCGCCCGGCGGACGTCCGGCGAGCCGCGTGGTCTGGCCGCGCGCATCGATGCGGACGAGCGCCGTCGCCTCGCCCTCGCCCTCGAGGGCGAGGAGGCCGTCCACCGTGTTCACCGCGAAGCGGGTGCGGTTCGGATATTCACCCCCGGGGCGCGGCAGGGGCTTAAGGGGCGCGTCCGACAGGCGCCGGACCTCGCCCGCCGCGGTGATTGCCCAGGCGGCGCCGTCCGCGAGGGTGAGCAGCGCGTTCCGCGCGATCGCGGTGTTCTCGCCAGTCGGCCGGGCGAGGCCCGCGGTCAGGGCGGCCGCGCCGCCGTCGCGCGCCAGGCGGCGCCAGTCGCCGCGCGGCGAGCCGGCCGTCCGCGCGAAGGCCACCGGCTCCTCGCCGAGCCACGCCGCGTAGACCCGTTCGGGTCGACCGGAGACGTCGGCCTCCACGTTCGCCAGCATCGTCGCCTGGCCGGATCCGGCCTCGACCCGGGCGAACCGCCCGGCGCTCCACGGCGCGCCGTCTTCGCGCGCGTAGACGAGGAGGCTCGCGCCATCCGCCGACCAGGCGAGCAGGCTCGGCATGACATCACATTTGGGGCAGGGCGCCGAGGACTCGCCGGTGGACATGTCTACCAATCGCAGGCGTGTCCGCCGGGTCGCAACGCCGTACGCGCCCTGCACCGGCCGGCCGGACGCAAGCCGCACGTCCTCTGCGGCTTCGAGCGCGGCGATGTGGCGTCCGCCCGGCGCCGCCTCCAGGTCGATGAAATCGCCCTGTGCGAGGTCGCGGACCCGGCCGTCCACGCCGATGACCACCAGCCGCTTCGGCGCCGCCGGCGGGCGAAGGCCTAGATAGCGGCCGCTGCCGACGGCGGTCACGGAGGCGCGGCCGGCGGCGGTCGCCGCCCAGCGCCCTGGCAGCGCCAGCTGCGGGCGCTGGGCCCGCAGGTCGTAGGGAAGCGCCCCCGGCGGGAGGACGACCGCGGCCAGTCGGGTGGAGGTGAGCCACTGCACCGTCCGACCTGCCGAGGGCGCTTCGGGCGTGGTCCTCGTCCAGAGGACCTCGCCTGTGGCGATGACGACAATTCCGAGTTCCCAGCGCTCGCGCGTGAGGCGGAAGACGACCACCCGCCGCCCGTCCGGCGAGACCGGACCCGCGAGGTAGCCCGCCTCCGGGGCGTGGGGGATCAGGGGACGCAGGGCCCCGCCGGCCTTGAGGTCCGCCACCATCAGCCGCGTGCGGAAGAGCGGGTTGAATCGCCCGAAGTCGAAGCGCGCCGCCTCGGCCGGGCCGCGGCGCAGCTCGACCAGGATCCACCGGTCGCCCGGTGTGATCGAGACGGCGCCCACGCTCTCCTGGCGCAGGAGGTCGTCGAGCTGGAGCGCCCGCGCGCCCGCCGGGACGCCGCCGAGAAGCAGCGTCGCGGCCATGGCGAGGCCGGCGGCGCATGCGGCCGCCCGTCCGGACCCTGCGGGGGACATCACCAGCTCCGGGTGAGCTGGACTTTGATGAAGCGCCCGATGATGTCGGCGTTGGCCGGGTCGAACGGGAAGCCGAAGGGGTTGTTGTAGAAGGGCGGGTCCTTGTCGAAGGCGTTCCGCACGTAGAGGTTCAGGCCCGTCCCCTCGAAACGGCCCTTCGGCGCCTTGAAGCGCAGCTGCAGGTCCACGGTGGCCTGGTCGTCGACCCGCACGCCGGTGAGGTCGTGGAAGGCGCCCACGTAGTTGAGGGCGACGCCGCCGCTGACCCAGCCGCGCCGGAAGTCCGCCGACAGGCGGCCCCGCAGCTTCGCCGGATAGGTGGTCACGCCGGCCAGGTCGATGGGCCGCGCGGCTTCCGTCAGGCGCTGGTCGTAGGCGAAGAGCCGGGTGGCGTCGGCCCGCAGCGTGAGCTGCCCACCGAACGCGTCGAGCTCCTGGCTGGCCTGCAGGTCCAGGCCACGGATGTGCAGCTGCCCGGTGTTGACCTGCCGCAGCTCGATCACCGCGATGTAGCTGGTCGGCGGGAAGAGGCGCGCCGACGCCTGGGTGATCGGCAGGGCGAGGGCCGCGTTCACGAAGGCCAGGTCCTCGGCGTTCGTGGCCGGGCTGATGCGGCGCACGAAGGCGGCCAGGCGCGGGTCGGTGAAGACGCCGGCGAGGTTCTCGGTCACCGGCCGGCCGATGCGGTTCTGGAAGTCGGTGTCGAAGTAGGTGAGCGACAGGCGCGTCCCGCGCGACCAGGCGGGGCGGTAGTCGAGGCCGGCGGTCCAGGTCTCGGCCGTCTCGGGCCGCAGGTCCGGGTTGCCGCCCTGGAACGCCAGGGTCTGCTGCTGCACGCCGTTGATGGTGAAGCCGACCGCGGTGAGCATCTGCTCGTTGAGCAGCTGCGTCAGGCCCGGCGCGCGGAAGGACTGGCCGTAGGTGGCCCGAAAGGTGAGGTCGGGGACCGGCGACCACATGAGGCCGACCTTCGGGTCCACCGTGCGGCCGAAGTCGCTGAAGCGCTCTACGCGCACCGCGCCGGAGAGTTCCAGGCGCGCGACGCCCGGCCGCGCGTTCCCATCGCCGACCAGGGGCGCGCGGACCTCGGCAAAGGCGGCGGCGACCGTGCGGTCGCCGTGGACGCCGGTCGAGATCACCGGGGCGACGGTGGAGGTGTAGCTCGCGCCGCCGCGCAGGAAGGTCTCGCGCCGGGCGTTCACCCCGACCGCGAGCTTGAGCTCGCCGCCCGGCAGCTTGAAGAGAGGGCCATCGGCCTGGAGGTTGACGCTCTCCACCCGGCTCTTGGACCGGCTCTGGGTGAAGCCGGAGGAGATGGCGCTGAGGACCGACTGCGGGTTCGACGGCACGCCCGTGTACGGGTTGAAGAAGCCGTCGCGGGCGGGGCTGTAGGCGGTCTCGGGCCGGTCCGGCGAGTTCCCGAGCGCCTCGGCCAGGATCAGGGTGTTGATGAAGCCGCGCGGGCGCGCCTCGTCGATCTCCTGCGCCCAGGCCACGTACCCGTCGGCCGCCCAGTCGCGCGGCAGCCGGACCCGCGCGCCGAACGAGGTCGAGATCGTCTCCGCGGTGGCGCGGGTGATGGGGTTCGGCAGCTCGCCGATGAACGAATACTGGATCTGGTTCGAGGCGGCGCCGTTGGGCGACACGAAGAAGGGGTTGTTGCGCCCGACCGTCAGGTTCGCGGTCGGCGCGGCGATGTGGGTCTTGGCCGCCCTGAATCCGTAGCGGAGGTCCCCGGAGATCTCGATCGTGTCGCTGAGCTCCTGGTGGACGGCGACATAGCCGCCCTGGCGGCGCTGGCCGGGCAGGAAGTCGAATCCGGTCTGGCGGCTGGCGCGGTTCAGCTGGCCGGGGCGGAAGTCGGACGGACGAAGGGCGACGCCGGTCTGGCCCGGCGGGGTGCCGTAGTAGGGGCCGGAGACGCCAGTGGCCGGGTCGACCGCGACGACGTTGCCGGGGAAGGCGTTCGTGGACCTCCGGTCGGTCCCCCCGAACGGGCGCAGGTCGGCCGAGGCCGCGAACGGGCGGTCGTCCGCATTGAGCGCGTCGCGCTGGTAGCCCTCGTAGGCGAACAGGACGCTCCCGGTGCGCCAGGTGTGGCCGAGGACCACGCCGACCTCGAACTCGCGGAGGCTGTCGGATCGGCCCGTGCCGGCCCCAACCCGGATCTCGCCGCCGTCGAGGTCGCGCCGCAGGATGACGTTGACGACGCCGCCGACCGCGTCGGAGCCGTAGGTCGCCGAGGCGCCGTCGAGCAGGATCTCCACGCGCGAGACCGCGATGCTCGGCAGGTTCGAGATGTCGACGAAGTCGCCGTTGCTCCCGGATCCGCCCGAGCGGCGGCCGTTCACCAGCACCAGGGTGGCGTTGGCGCCGAGGCCGCGCAGGTTGATGCCGGTTGCGTAGGTGTTGTTGCCGCCGGTCGTGTCCGCGCTGGTGGCGACGGTGCCTTCGGTGCTCTGGCCGCCGAAGGCCTGGGGCAGGGTGTTCAGCGCCTCGGCGATCGTGGTGCGCCCAAGGCGGTCGAGCGCGTCCCGGTCGATGACGACGAGGGGCGAGGCGGTGACCGCGGCCCCGCGGATGTGGCTGCCCGTGACCTGCACCTCGTCCAACAGGATCGGCGCCGCCTTCGGGACCGGCGCCGCCGTGGCGATCGCGGTGTCGGCCGGCGCCGGGGCGGTGGGGCCTGCGCCATCACCGCCGAAAGGGCCTGAGGCCGCGGCCCCCGCCGTCCCTCGATCGGCCGCTGAACGCCGGGGCTTAAGCACCACGATCCGCGGACCGGTGCGGCGGGCCTCGATGTCCTGCGCCGACAGCAGGCGACGCAGCGCGTCTTCCGTGGTGAACCGTCCGGTCAGGGCCGGCGCACGACGTCCCGCGACGAGCTCGGGCGGGAAGATCAGCTGGTCGCCGGTCTGGCTGGAGAGGACGCCCAGCGCCTGTTCGAGCGATCCGGCCGGGATGCTGACCGGTTTCTCGCCCGCCGCCAGGGCGGGCGTCACCGCGACGGCGAGCAGGCTCGTCGCCAGGGACCCCAACAGAACGCGGCGCAGACTCCGACCCAACGCAACCCGTCGCATGCAAGCTTCCCCCGCGGGCTGCGGTCGAGCCGGTCACGTCAACCGGGCTTTCTGACGTCGCAGTCCGTCAGGCGCGGGAGACGTGGAACGGCGCGGGCGACCCTACCGGGGTGCGAAAAAAGTTTGTCACGCGCCGGGACCGGGCCGGGCGGGGGGCTCGGGCGCGAGCCTCCAGGAGCCGCGTTCGCCGCGGCTGAGGCTGAGGTCGAAGAGGTCGGCGACGCCGCGGGCGAACGACTCCGCGTCGCCGACGTCGAAGAAGCCGCTGACCGGGCGGTCCGCAAGGCCGGAATCGGCGAGCTCCACCTTGCGGTCGCTGTAGCGGTTGACCTCGGCGATGGCCGCGGCGAGCGGGGTGTCGCGAAAGACGAGGCGGCCGGTGGTCCAGCTCGTGGTGCGCGCCGCGTCGGTCGACACCTTGCGGATGGCGCCGTTCGCTGCGACCAGCGCCTCCTGGTTGGGGGCGAGGACGACGGCGCCTTGGCCGGAGTCGGGCCCGACGCGGACGGAGCCCTGGAGCAGCGTGACCCGCACGCCGCCGTCCTGGCGGCGCACGTCGAACTTGGTGCCGAGCGCGCGGATGCGAGTCCCCTCCGCCTCGACGACGAACGGGCGGGCGGCGTCGTGGGCGACGTCGAAGAAGGCCTCGCCGCGGGTGAGGGTGAGGCGGCGCTCGCCGTCGCGGAAGGCCACCTTCACCTCGCTGTCGACGTTGAGATGCACCCGGCTGCCGTCCGCGAGGCGGACGACCTTCTGTTCGGCGGCGTCGGTGGCGTAGGCGGGCTCGAGTTGCTGGACGGCGAGAACGGTGGCGCCCGCCGCCGCCAGGGAGGCGAGGGTGAGGGCCCCGGCCAAGCGCGGCCCTTTGAGCCAGGCGCGCCAGCCGCCGGCGCGGCGCTTGCCGCGGTCCAGCGCCTCCTGGGTCATCCGCAGGATCTCGGGGTCGGCGGCATGCTGGCCCGACGCGTCCCAGAAGGCCTCGGCCTCCACATAGGCGGCGTCGTTGGCAGGATCGTCGCGCCAGTCGCGGAACTCGCGGACGGTCCGGGTGGAGATGGAATGGTTGCCGAGGCGGGCCAGCCATTCGGCGGCCTCTTCCTGGGCGCGCGTCCGCTGGGGTCGTAGGGGCTTCGGTTGGGGATCGCTCATTGCGTCGTCGCCTAGCCGCGGTACCGCGCCATGCAGAGCTTGAGCGCCTGGGTCATCCGCTTCTCGACGGCCTTGACCGAGATCCCGAGGTGCGTGGCGATCTCAGCATAGGTCAGACCGCCGAAGCGGCTCAAGACATATACGTCGCGCAGGTTGCGGGGGAGCTTCGCCACCACTTCGCGATGGAGGAGAGCCTCGTGCTGGTCGGGGAGGGCGACGCCTTCGGGGAGGTCCTCGCCGGTGACCAGGCGGGGGCGCTTCTGGGCCTTCTCGCGGCGCAGGTGGTCCTGGCCGACGTTGAGCGCGATCCGCGCCAGCAGCGCCTTGGGGCTGCGCCAGTCCAGCGGGTGCTGGGTCAGCCGCAGGAAGGTCTCCTGGGCGAGGTCCTCGGCGATCTCGCGGCCGAAGCGGCGGGCGAGGAAGGCGACCACCCAATTGCCGTAGGTGCGGTAGAGGTCGGCGACGGCGTCGGGCCAGTCTGCAGCCGGCTCGGCTGCCGTTCGGCGATCCTTTTTGAACTCGAACATTTTGCGCTCCGAAGAGCGACGGTAAGCGAATATGGAAAATCGTCATATGTAATATCGTCATCTAGTTGGAAGGCCCTCCCGCGGACGGGCCTTCATGCCGAAGACGATCTTCACCGGCGCAAATCAGGTGATCGTCGACGTGCTTCGCCGGGCGCGAGAAGACGCGGGACTGAGGCAAGAGGAACTTGCCTCGCGTATTGGTCGCGACCAGAGCCACATCTCCCTGATCGAAGGCTCTCAGCGGCGACTGGATTTGGTCGAATTCATGCGGATCGCGCGGGCGCTCGGCCGCGATCCAATCGAGCTGTTTGCTGAATTGTATCGCGCGGTCCAACGCTCAGGCCATGACTTGAGTTGAGGGCGCAGTTCGGGCGGATTTCCGTAAAGGGTGGCGGGTCGAGTTCTTCCGCCAGGGGAGGGGGTGCTGCTCGTTGAATGTGGCTTGCCCAAAGGTCGCGACGCTAGGTCCGTCTCCGACACCGCAGTCGTGCCTTGCAATGTCACTGACGCGCCAGGAGGCAGACCTTCTGCGGCCAAGAGCCAGAGGCGCCTGAAGGTGGATGTCTCCATCGTCAGCTAGGCGCCATATGCGGAAGTTGGAGTTGGTGCGGACAGCGGACCTCCGAGGAAGGGTGGTGAGCACGCTGGGGCTATGGCTAATAACGCCGCCATGCAGCTCGTCTTCATATATGGTCAGGTCGCCTCGGGAAAACTGACCGTCGCCAAAGAGCTGGCAGCTCTGACGGGGCTGCCCCTCTTCCACAATCACTTGGTCGTGGATGCGGTCCACGCGGTCTTCCCGTTCGGCTCCGATCCCTTTGTCCGGCTGCGTGAGGAGTTCTGGCTGCGCGTGTTTGACGAGGCGGCGCGCAATGGGACGTCCGTCATCTTCACCTTTGCGCCGGAACCGACCGTCTCGCCGGACTTCCCCAGGCGCGCTCGGGAGGTCGTGGCCCGCGCCGGTGGCGCCACCCGGTTCGTTGCGCTTGCCGTTGAGCCACAGGTGCAGGAGGAACGAGTGTTGGCGGCCGATCGCGCCGCCTTCGGCAAGATGCGGTCGCTCGAGCTGTTGAGGCATCTTCGCGCGGACTTCGCGCGCTGCCTTGCGGAGATGCCGACGGCCGATCTGGTCATCGACACCACCTCCACACCGCCAGGTGAAGCCGCTCAGCTAATCCGTCAGCTCGTGGCGGAATAGCGCCATCAGCTGACACTGGGACCTGTCCGAGGAGCGGACGCACCGGATCGTTGCTACGGGGCGGCTGTTCCGCCTCACGCCATCGAGGCTCTGAGGCTCGCACGCGCCAAGATCGCCAGCGCTCCCGTCAGAAGGCCCGACCACATCACGAGCGACATCTCGGCCCAGCCAGGCGCATAGGCCGCGATCGGTGCGGGCGGGTAAGCGTAGATCGACACGAAGTTGTTCATTCCCAGGTAGACGACAGCCGCGGCGGCGAGCATGGGCGCTCCCCCCTGCCAGCCCTTGAGCCAGGCGACGCGAGGTCCGGTCCGTCCATCGGCCACGATCAGACCGCGGAGCCATACGATCACGATCGCGAGCGCCGCCAACCACAGGACCAGGATGATCGCCTTGATTTCCAGTCCCGCGTCACCGAACGTCCCCGTGAGCTTCCGGCCACAGCACCACGCCCTCTGAGCGGACGCGAGGTCGGCCGAAGCGATAGATCCAGCGTCCATGTGGGAAGCCTCCATCGACAGCTACGTCTGTAATAAATTACGCGTGTGGACTGTCAAGCGAGCAGTCAACTCGCGGCCCTGCACCGTCAGGAAAGCGAAGCTGTCTATGCGCCAAAGAGCTGACATCGAGATTGGGCCGGCAATCGGACATTCGGCGGCGCCTTCCCGCCTCGACCACGCCCCATGGCGAGGCGCCTCAGGCGGTCGCAGCGACAGGTACTCGAAATGGCGCGCCTAGCCGGTTGAAGGCGTTCATTGCGGCAATCGCGATTGTGAGGTCGACGAGATCCTTCGGTTCGAAGGCTGCTGACGCCGCGGCGTAGGCCTCGTCTGAGGCATGCGTTTCGCTCACGCGGGTCACTTCCTCCGCCCAGGCGAGCGCGGCCTGCTCAATCTCGGAGAAGAGCTGCCCGACTTCGTCCCAGACGGGCACAAGCGCGATCTTGTCGACCGACATGGTCTTACGCAGATCGCGGCTGTGCAGATCGATGCAGTGGGCGCAGCCGTTGATCTGCGACACGCGAAGGAACACGAGGTGAATCAGCTCCGCTGGGAGGCTCGTGCGGTTCACCACGTAGTGGTGGACGCCATAGAGCGCCTTCGCGCCCTCTGGGGCGACATTGGACCAGTTCAAGCGCGGCATGGGATCTCCTGACATAGGCTTTGATCCGAAGACGCGCGGCCGATCCTGGCTGTGACATCGAGCGCTGCGGGCGCGTCCGCAAAGTGCCGCGTCGCGCCAGCATTGACCTTGATGTCAGACCCGAGAGCGGACCTTCATCCGTGCCACTCGAAATAATGGGTTTCCTCACCGTTCTCGTCGAGCCGGATAGCGCTAAGCGTCATTCCGACCTTCGTCAGGACAGCGCGCGACGCGACGTTTTCGGGAGCGATCGAGGCGATGAAGCCCATCAGGCCGAGCGTATCGCGGCCGTAGGCCAGCAGCCCGCCGACAGCTTCAGTGGCCAGGCCGCGGCCCCAGTGGGCTCTGCGGAAGGCATACTTGATCTCAGGCTCGACTTGATCGCCGGGATGCACGATCCCGCAGAAGCCAACTACGCTTGAGCTGGACAACTCCTCAGCGGCGTACATGCCGTATCCTCGGCGCTCATAGTTGGCCCGGGTCACGGCCAACCACCGCGAGCAATCGGCCTCGGTCAGCGGCTGGCCGTCGCCAACCCAGCGCATCGCATCGGCATCGCCGTAGACTTCGGCCAGGATCGGTAGGTCCGCATCCTGCCATCTTCGAATCGCGAGGCGCTTGGTCTGGAACATCGGACCGATCGTAGCGGTGGGCGCAACTCGGCCAAGGCCCAAGCAAGGTATCGCTTGCGCCATCTGCGGCCCCGTCGAGATGGGGCCGCAGGACGTGTGGAGTCAGAGTCGGCGGGACCAGCGGAGTTCGTATGCGTCGTTGGCTTCGACGAGGATGGCGTTGAGCGGCACGGGCAGGCTCGGGTCGTCGATACGGATGGACAGGCAGGGGGGCTTGTCCGGGCGCGTGACGGTCCAGGCGGCGCCGACCTCGGTCTGACCGGCGAGCACGCGGTGGTCCGGCGCCTTGTCGGCGGTGCGCTCGACCGGGCGGATTTCGACCACCTTCACGTTGAGGGTCAGCGTCCGGATGGCGCCGTGGAAGCTGCCGTCCTCGGCCTTGCTGAAGGTTCCGATCGTGGTCATGGGATGGCTCCTCTCGTGCGGGCCGCGCCAGCCGCGGCTCCGATGGCGGTCTCCGGGCCGGGAGCTGAGGACGGCGGGCAGCCGCAGGCCCTGAGCGTCAGCGGTGGACGGCGGAGCCGTTGCCGGGCGGCCGGTCCCGGCCGAGCTTAAGCCGATGGAGGTGCGCGGGCGTGGCTCGCGGGAGGGGCTTCCCTGGCCGTTCGATGGTTGGCTTCGCGAGGGCGGCGGATCGGGCGGTCGTGCTCATGGCGCGGGGACTGGCCTTCTGGCGTCGTGCTGGCCCGTGATCGGGCGGGGTACGGGCGTCGCCCGTGCGGCGCGCGGTCGCTGAGGGTGTTCCTGGGCGGGCGGCCGGCCTGCGCGGCCTCTCGTGGCTGGACAGGGTCAAGGTCCGATCCCGTCGCAACGGCGGCGCCGGCTTTCCTCCCCTGGGCTGCGCCCATTCCTCGCGAGGCAAGAAAGCCGGCGCGTTCGCCATCCTCCGCTGCGCTGCGGGCCTGACGGCTGCGGCGGGCCCTGGTGACCTCGACTCCTAAGTCGCCATCGAGGCCGCGGCAGGCGCGGTCCGACCAGAACAGGAGACTTCCCATGGCGACCATCGGCACCTTCACCAAGGGCGGCGACGGCTCCTATAGCGGCTCGATCAAGACCCTCAGCCTCAACGTCAAGCAGGCCCAGCTGCGGCCCGTCGACAAGGAGAGCGACAACGCCCCTGACTACCGGATCTTCGCGAACGGCACCGAGTTCGGGGCGGCGTGGAAGAAGACCTCGCGCGAGAACCGCGACTACCTGTCGGTCAAGCTCGACGATCCCAGCTTCCCGGCCCCGATCTACGCGAACCTGGTGGACGCGGAGGAGGGCTACAGCCTGGTCTGGTCGCGCAGCCGGACCGTCAACTGAGGCCCCACGGCGATGGCTTCCGGGGCAGGAGCCATCGCCGGACTCCCCGGTTCGGTGAGCCGGGAACCGCCAGATAGGACTCGTCATTTCATCGATGTTCTGCTTTTGTTCGATGTGATGGAACCATGGCAGTCCCGCCCAACGGCCTCGCGGCCGCCCGACGACGCACGCCTGGATCGCGGGGGCCGGCGCTGATGGTGCACCGGACCTACGCGGGCCTGGGCTCGCCTGACGCGGCCGCGCGCGATTTCGAGGCGCTCCGGCCGTATGTCCGCGCGCTGTGGGGCCTGCAGGCCGTGGTCGGCTACTTCACGCGCGACGGCAGCGCGCTCGACATCACCCTGGACAGCCTGCAGACCGCCGCCTTCCACTTCACGCGGCGACCGCATTTCTACGGTCCGAAGGCGCCGCTCGAGGACGCCTGCGACCTGCGCGACCGCGCGGTGGTCGCGGGCGCCTTCGAGGCGTTGCGACCGTACGCGCTGGCGCTGCGCCACCTGCAGTCCCGGTGCCGGCCGTTCGGGCGCGACTGGCAGGCGCTGAACGTCGCCTTGCAGGGCCTCGACACCACGGCGTTCCATTTCACGGGGGCCGCGCACTTCTACGGCAGCCGCGGCGACAGCGCCGGGCCGACGCCGCCGCCGGAGGCGAGGCCGTGACCCGGTACGCCGAGCTCCAGGCCGCCTCGAACTTCTCGTTCCTGCGCGGCGCGTCGCATCCCGGCGAGCTGGTGATCGGCGCCGCGGCGCTCGGGCTCGACGCCGTGGGCGTCTGCGACCGCAATACCCTGGCGGGCGTCGTGCGCGCCTGGTCCGAGGCGCGCAAGCTGCGGGAGGAGGGCGGGCAGCCGATCCGCGCTCTGACCGGCTGCCGCCTGGTCTTCGCCGACGCCACGCCGGAGCTGCTGGTCTATCCCACTGACCGCGAAGCCTATGGCCGGCTGACGCGCCTGCTGACCGTCGGCCAGCTGCGGTCTGAGAAGGGCGCCTGCCGGCTGCTGTGGGAGGACTTCGTCGACGCCGCCGAGGGCCAGCTTGTCCTGGCCCTGCCGCCGGACCGGCTGGACGACGTGTTCGCCGGCGAGCTCTCCCGGCTCGCCCGCGCCGTGCCGGACCTGTGGCTGGCCGCCACCCGACGCTACGGTCCACGCGACCTCAATCGCCTCAGCCGGCTCGCGCAGCTCGGGCGCGACGTGCGCGTGCCGCTCGTCGCCACCAACGACGTGCTCTACCACGGGCCGGAGCGGCGGCCGCTGCAGGACGTCCTGACCTGCATCCGGGAAGGCCGGACAATCCACAACGCCGGCCTGCTGCTGCAGGCCAACGCCGAGCGGCACCTGAAGACGCCGGACGAGATGGCGCGCCTGTTCGCGAACTTCCCGGGGCTGGTGGAGCGGTCGGCGGAGGTCGCCCAGCGCATCGATTTCGACCTCGGGCAGCTAAAGTACGAGTACCCGGACGAGCCGGTGGCGCCCGGCAAGACCGCCATCCAGCACCTGCGCGACCTCGCCTGGGAAGGCGCCGCCTGGCGCTTCCCGGGCGGCGTCCCCGACCACGTACGGAGGACGATCGAGAAGGAGCTCGACCTGATCGAGCGCCTCAACTTCCCGAACTACTTCCTGACCGTACACGACATCGTCCGATGGGCGCGGTCCGAGGGCATCCTCTGCCAGGGCCGCGGCTCGGCCGCGAATTCCTGCGTCTGCTTCTGCCTCGGCGTCACCGCGGTGGATCCGACCAAGCCGGACCAGGATCTGCTGTTCTCGCGCTTCATCTCCGAGAGCCGGGGCGAGCCGCCCGACATCGACGTGGACTTCGAGCACGAGCGGCGCGAGGAGGTGATGCAGTACATCTACCGCCGCTACGGCCGTGAGCGCGCCGCGATCGTGGCGACGGTGATCCACTATAGGCCGCGGATGGCGATCCGGGAGGTGGGCAAGGCGCTGGGCCTCACCGAGGATATCACCGCCGCCCTGGCGAACACCGTCTGGGGCAGCTGGGGCGACGAGATCCCGGAGGGCCACATCCGCCAGGCGGGGCTCGATCCCGCGGCGCCGGAAATCGTGCGGGCGACGACCCTGGCCCAGCAGCTGCTGGGCTTTCCGCGCCACCTCTCACAGCATGTCGGCGGCTACGTCCTCACCAAGCGGCGGCTGGACGAGACGGTGCCGATCGGCAACGCGGCCATGCCGGACCGCACCTTCATCGAATGGGACAAGGACGACATCGACGCGCTCGGCCTGATGAAGGTCGATGTTCTCGCCCTGGGCATGCTGACCGCGCTCAAGGAGTGCCTCGTCACCCTGGGCATGGAGGACATCGCCGAGATCCCGCAGGAGGAGCCCGGGGTCTACGACATGCTGTGCAAGGCCGACTCCGTGGGTGTCTTCCAGGTGGAGAGCCGGGCCCAGATGTCGATGCTGCCGCGGATGAAGCCGCGGCGCTTCTACGACCTGGTCATCGAGGTGGCGATCGTGCGGCCCGGACCGATCCAGGGCGACATGGTGCACCCCTACCTGCGGCGGCGGGAAGGGATCGATCCCGTCGAGTATCCGTCGCCGCATCCGGACCACGGGCCCGCGAACGAGCTCGAGGCGATCCTCGGCAAGACCCTGGGCGTGCCGCTCTTCCAGGAACAGGCGATGCGCATCGCCATCGAGGCGGCGAAGTTCTCGGAGAACGACGCCGACGGGCTGCGACGCTCGATGGCGACCTTCCGCCACTACGGCAGCGTGGGCGTCTACGGGACACGGTTCGTGGACGGGCTGACCTCCCGCGGCTACCCCGAGGCGTTCGCGCTGCGCTGCTTCCACCAGATCGAGGGCTTCGGCTCCTACGGCTTTCCGGAGAGCCACGCGATCAGCTTCGCCCTGCTGGTCTACGCCTCGGCCTGGGTGAAGTGGAAGCACCCGGATGTCTTCCTGATGTCGCTCCTCAACGCCCAGCCGATGGGGTTCTATCAGCCCTCGCAGCTGGTGCGCGACGCGCGCGAGCACGGCGTCGAGGTTCGCCCGCCGGACGTGGCGTTCAGCGACTGGAACACGATCCGCGAACCGGCCGACGATCCGCGCACGCGGTACCGGCCGGTGCGGCTGGGACTGCGGCAGATCAACGGGTTCAAGAAGGCCGAAGCCGAGGCGCTGGTGGCGGCGCGGGCGGAGGGCCTGCCCATGACGCCCATGGATCTGGCCCGCGGCGGCGGGGTGTCCCGCCGCGGCCTGGAGTTGCTCGCCGAGGCCGACGCCTTCCGCAGCCAGGGGCTCGACCGGCGCCAGGCGCTCTGGGCGGTGAAGGGGCTGGCCGGGGAGTGGGAGGCCGACGCCAAGGCGCCGCTGCTGCTCCGCCAGCGGCAGCGGGAGGAGCAGGTGCAGTTGCCCTTCATGTCGGACAGCCAGCACGTAGCGGAGGATTACCGCACCACCAGCCTGTCGCTGAAGGGCCATCCCGTGGCGTTCTTCCGCGAGGCGCTCGCGGGCCGCCAGGTCGTGCCTTGCTCGGCCCTGACGAGCGCCCGCGACCGCCGGCGGCTGAGCGTGGCCGGCCTCGTCACCGTGCGGCAGCGGCCGGGCACGGCCAAGGGCGTGGTCTTCATGACGCTCGAGGACGAGACCGGCATCGCCAATGTGGTGGTGTGGAGGGACACCTTCGAAAAGCACCGGCGCACGGTGATGAGCGCGGCGTTCCTGATCGTGCACGGGCAGGTCCAGCGGGCGGGGGACGTGATCCACCTGGTGGCGGCGGACTTCGTCGACCTCACCGGCCGGCTGTCGGAGCTGCGCGACGACCAGAAGGAGATCGTCGCGCGCTCGCGGGTGGACGGACGGCTGATCCGCAGCCGCGACTTCCACTAGGCGCCCGCCATGACCATGTTCCAGAACCTGCATCGCTCACTGGAGCAGGGCCAGACGCTGAAGATCCAATGCGAGGCCTGCCACCACCTGGCGACCTTGGCGGCGGCCGACGCCAAGTCGCGTTGCGGCCCGGACGCCACGCCCATGGACATCCGCCGGCGCGCCCGGTGTCGCGGCTGCGGCGCCGAGGGGCGTGTGCGGGTCTGGATCTGAAGTGCATGCCATGACCTCGACCCTCAAGCCCCCGCCGAAGAACGCCCTGGATCGCTTCTACGTGGGCCAGGTCGGCGACGACACCGTCGAGACCTACCTGGCGAAAGGGTGGTCGCTGGCGATCTGCTGCAAGGCCTGCGCGCGGCTGGTGGAGTGGACGCCGCCGCAGCTGCTCGACCGCTTCGGTGATCGGCCGCGGCTGCGGATCGCCGCCCTTGTGGAACGCCTGGCCTGCGCCGGGGACGGGGGCTGCGGCAGCCGCGAGATCGCGGTCTTCCCGCATCTCTACGACGAACCCTGGACCTGGCCGGGCTGACCGTCGCCGCTCAGCCGCCGCAGTCCGAGTCGGCGATCGCCGGGGTCTCGCCCTGGGCGAGCGCCTCGCGATAGCAGGCCGCTTCCCGGGCCTTGCGGTCCCAGGCCAGCGCGAGCGCCAGGCACATCAGCGCGAGCAGCACGCAGGCGAGGGCCAGCGCCCGCAACGGCCAACGCGGTTGGTCGGCCGGGCGAGCGGCGGCGACGCGGTCAGGCGGGGACGACGTCATCCGCTTTCACGCCTTCGTTGACGACCTTGAGCGCGCCGTCGGGGAGGGGCCGTTGCAGGTGCTTGACCGCCGCCCATGGCGCGTCGCTCATCCAGAGGTCCCAGTCCGCCGGGTCGGTAAGGATCACCGGCATGGCCTTGGAATGGTAGGTCGCGACCTCGGCGTTCGCCTCGGTGGTCAGGAAACCGTAGACCTCGCAGTCTTCCCACCCGACGCTGATCTTCCGCACGCAGCTGTGGGGCGTCCAGACCCCGGCGAAGAAGGCGAGCGGGCGCGCGTCGCTGAGCGCGAACCAGATGTTGCGCAGCGAGCCGCCGACCTGGTCCGGTTCGGCGAAAGACGTCAGGGGGACGAGGCAACGGTGGCCCGGCTCGAGCCAGGCCTTCCAGTGCTTGCTGGACGTGTTGCGGACGTTGGTGACGCCCTTGTCGGGCTCCATCTTCAGCAGCTCGTTGAAGTCGAACGGCTTGCCCTTCGCCCGCAGCTTGTCGGCCCGGCGGGTGGTCGCCTCGTACAGCGCCTGGGACGAGGTCGGCATGCCCCAGCGCATGTTGCGCATCTCCCGGGCGCCGTTCTCGCCGTTGATGATCACGGGCGCCGAATAGTCGGGATAGATCCCCGTCTGCGGCGGCTGGTTATTGTTGCGGTCGGTCATCGCGCGCGCCACGGCGGCGACTTCGGCGCGGGCGCGCATCATGGCGTAGAGGTTGCACATTGGTTTGGCCTAGCTCGCCCGCGGCTCGTTTTCCATGGCCGGAGCGAAGCACGGCGCCGCCGAAACCACCAACCCACTGACGGTTGAATTGGCCCGGCTGGGGCGCGCCTGCGGCGCGGCGGGTGGCCGTTGCGGGGGCGTACCCTTGCGCCCTCGTGACGGCCGAGGGGAGGGGCCAATCTGCAAGGTGACGGTCTAGGGCAGGATAGCCTTGGCGGCAGCATTGTAGACAGGAGGCCCTATGGCGCCGGTGCTCAGCACGCGCGTTTCCGACGAACTGGCGAACTGCTTCGACGCAGCGGCGGCGCCGGTCGGCGGGCGCTCGGTGTTGTTGCGGCGGCTCGTGGAAAACGCCGCCGGCGCGGGCACGGCGGTGGCGTCCAAGGCCCCGGGGCGGCGAGATGCCGTGCGGTTGATGGTACGGCTCGCGGCGCCGGAGGCGCGCCACGTGACCGAGCAGGCCGCGGCTCTGAGCCTGCCGCGGGCGGCCTGGGTGGCGGCGCTCGTCCGGCGTCATGCTTCGGGCGCGCCGCGCTTTTCTCGGCCAGACGAGCTCGCGCTGATCGCCATCCAGGGCGAGGTTCGGCGCATCGGCGTGAACGTAAACCAGATCGCCCGCGCCCTGAACACGGCGGTGATGGAGGGTCGGGTGCTGGACACGGAACTCGGCGCCGTCGACGACCTGCGTCGGGAATTGCGGGCCCACATAACGGGGCTGGGCGAGGCCTTCGCCGGCAACTTGGCGTACTGGGTAGCGGACCTGTGAGGGAGTTCCGGACGATCCCGGGATTCGAGGATGTTTGGCGGCCGCCCGTGCGTCCGCGGCGGCGCCGGCCGGAGGAGGTTCTGTCCGCTTCTGCCGAAGCGAACGCGGTCCGGGCCCGGCTGCAGCGCATCGTTCGCCGTGCGCCGGAGGTGATGGTGAAGGTCACCGGGCGCACTCGAGACCCGGCGCACCTGGCGGCGCATCTCAGCTACATCACCCGCAACGGAGAGCTGTCGGCCGAGGACCGCGACGGCTGCGCGATTGAGGGCCGCGAGGTCGGAGACCTGGCGCGCGACTGGTCGGCGGCGGCGCTGATGGACAGCCGACGGCGGGAGACTTCGCCGTTCAGCGTCAGCCTCATACTGTCGATGCCGGCGGGCACGGACCCGCTGAGGCTCCGCGACGCGGCCCGCGCCTTCGCATTAGAGACGTTCGCCGACCGGCGCGAGTACCTGCTGGTGCTGCATACGGACACTCCGCACCCGCATGTCCATCTGACGGTCCGGGCGCTCGCGGACGATGGGACGCGGCTCAACCCGAAGAAGGCCGACCTGGAGGCTTGGCGACGGGACTTCGCGCGAGCGTTGCGCGAGCGGGGAGTAGAGGCCGAGGCGACCCCGCGACGGGCGCGGGGCGTCACGCGTAAGGCCGAGCGCGGGCCGATGCGCCGTATTCGCGAGCACCATGAGCAGGGGCGGGGGCGCATGGGCCGCATCGCGGCGCAAAAGCTGCGGGAAGCGGCGCAGGTCGCGTTCGGCGGAGAGGCGACGGCCGCGGCCTGGGACCGTCGGATCGCCGAGGACCAGGTCCGGATCCGACGCCTCTACCTGGCGCAGGCGAGACTACTTCAGTCATCGCCGGACGCGGCTGATCGCGCGCTCGGCGTCGAGGTGGAGACGTTTGTGAGGACCCTTCAGCCGCCGGATACGGAACGGCTCGCATTGGCGCGCGCGCTGCGTGAGGCCAACGAATTGGCGCGATCAAAGGGGGAACCACTTGGCCCGGCGAGGGACCGGTCGTGACTCGTCAGAGCCATTGGGAACGTCCGCGTTGGGGCAGAGCCTCTGATCGCCCCGCCAATGTGCCGACACGACTCTTCGCCGGCGATGGGAAGGTCCGCAATGTGGACATGCGCACGCGCACAAATTGCGGTTTCCGTCTGCTCAAGCTTAAGATCACCTCCTAGCTCGCGGCGGAGGGGCCGGTCGAATGAAGACGGTCGTCGCGGACGCTGACAACCAGAATGTCTCCAAACTTCTGGAGCCGTATGTTCAATCCGGCGCGCTCAACTTTCTCTTCGGGTCCGGCGCCTCATTTCCGGCGATCGCGACCGCGGGCAACATCGAGGCGGAGATCGATGCTGATCTCATGCTCGGCCTGGACGAGCAGGCCGATAAAAAGAGCTTCGCATTCCTCGATGCGATCAACACAATCAATCGGCAACTTCTGGCCGGCGTACTCGATCCGGACGCCGCCACGGTCCGAGAACGCTACAAGCGCTTCGTCAGGATCCTCGACGGGATGCTTTTCGCTCGAAAGTCGCAGCTATTAGCCCGGCAGGCCGTGGTGTTCACCACCAACTACGACCTGTTCCTAGAGGACGCAGTCGCAGCCGTACCGGGTGTCGTGCTGAACGACGGGTTCGACCGCTCGGCGCCGCTTGCGACGCCCGCTTTCACTCCCGAACGCTATTTCGATCGCATCTACCGGTCGAGCAGCCCGCTAGGTCGCACCACCGAAGTGCCGACGATCAATTTAGTGAAGCTGCATGGGTCGTTGTCGTGGCGGCGCGAGGCGGACGAAGTCGTCGCCCGAGCCGGCCCCGTGGCCGCGCCAGAGGCGGGGGCGATCGACGTTCCTGCGGCCCGGTCCGCCTATCTTAAAGACCACGTCCTGATCCTACCCAATGTCCGTAAGTTCCATTCGACCCTTATGGAGCGCGTCTACTACGATCTCCTTCGGCTCTTTGCTCGGTGCCTGGAAGTCGACAACGCCGTGCTCCTGGCGTTCGGGTTCTCGTTCGTCGACAAGCACATCCTTGACCTGACGCGGCGGGCGCTCCGAAACCCGACGGCGCAATTGATCGTCGTGGCGTTCGATGTAGCCGCGGCCGAAAGCTTCAAGGCGATGTTCGCGAGCCATCGGAATGTAACGATCATCGCACCGGCCGCCGGGGCCACGATCGACTTCACCCGCCTGAACGACATTCTCGAGGCCATCGTCCCTGAGGCGAGCAAGTGACGACGCTCCCAGATCGCCTGCGGAAGGAGGCGGTGCTGCGCGTCGGCGCGGTCTCGGCCGTGACCGGCCGCAAGGTGTTCGTCTCTGTCGACACCGACAAGAACTTGTCGGAGCTATTCTACGACGGCGATGTCCTGCGCAACATCGCGGTCGGCAGCTATGTCGACATCCGCAAAGGCTTTCTCAGCCTAATCGGCCGGGTCGAGGGCGAGAATGCACGGATCGAAGGCGAGGACAGCGAAGATTGGGCGCCGCAGCCCGGCCGACGGACGCTCGCGATCTCGCTCGTTGGGTTTCTCGACCGCGAAGGTCAGTTCTTTGGCGGGACGAAGGAACTGCCGCTAGTCGGCAACGAAGCCTTCCTGCTGACAAAGGAGAAGGTCCACCAAGTCCATTGCCTCGTCGCGCCGTCGAGCGTTGGCTTGGACGTCGCGAAGTCCGAGTATGAGGGCTATGACATCGCTCTGCCGGTCGATGGCCTGATGAACAGCCACATCGCGATCTTCGGGAACACCGGCAGCGGCAAATCCAACACGCTCGCGATGCTCTACCAGGAGTTCATCGCAAAGATGCGAGCGCGGAATGCCGACGCCTTCGCCCAGAACTCGAAAATTCTGCTCTTCGACTTCAACAATGAATTCACAGGCGACAATTGCCTGACCGAGCACAAGCGAGTCTACGACCTCAGCACCCGGAACGATAACGGTTCCAAGCTCCCCTTAGGGGCTGACGGTCTGAATGACATTGAGATCGTCAGCATACTGTCCGACGCGACGGACAAGACTCAAAAGCCATTTCTTAAACGCGCCCTCGCCATGCAGCGGCGTGCGCTCGCAGCGAATTCACCGACTGCCTACGTGCGTGGAATCCTGCACCGCCAGATCAAGGCCATCTTGGTGATGTCCGACAAGCTGAGGATCGATCTTCTCCTCGACTACCTCCGCCAAATCTTGCCTGAGGAAGACGCCAACGGCGCGCCGATCAACCACACGCAAGACTTGGAGTGGTTCGCGAAGAGCGCGCAATACAGGCTCAACGGTCAGGCTTGGCTGAACGATGATGAAAGTCTGATTGAAGGCACGCTGCTTTATCAGGCCGCATCGCAATTCAACCTCGCCAGTGACGCCATCTCGAGCCTCATCAGCTTCTGCTACATCCAGCTAATCGCTGACGTTCTCGCCAGCCGCGCTCAGAACGAACACGTGGCTCCGGCTATCAACAAGCTGAAGAGCAAACAGGACGATATCAGAAGAGTGTTTTCCACGACGGAGAACGACGAGCTGTTCACCGAGAACGTCGTCGTGGTGGCGCTCGGCGACGTCAATCTCGAGATGAAGAAGACGATCCCGCTGCTGCTCGCCAAGAAGGTCTACGAGGACCACAAGCGAATCGGCGGTTCGCGATCGCTCAACCTCATCATTGACGAGGCGCACAACATACTATCGCGCGAGTCCTTTCGAGAGTCGGAGAGCTGGAAGGACTATCGTCTCGAGACGTTTGAGGAGATCATCAAGGAAGGTCGGAAGTTTGGAGTTTTCGTCACGATCTCGAGTCAGCGGCCGAGCGACATCTCGGCGACTATCACCTCGCAGGCGCACAATTACTTCATCCACCGCCTAATTAACGAACGTGACTTACAGTCGATCGCAAGCGCGGTTTCCTACATCGACCGCCTGACCGAGGAGTCGATCCCAACTCTGCCGACAGGCACCTGCATCTTCAGCGGTGTCGCCGGGCAGATGCCTTTAAAGCTGGCGATCCGACCCCTAGAGAAGCAGCTTCAGCCGCGAAGCGACACAATTAGGTTCCAGGATCTAGTCCCAGCGGTCCCGGTGGCTTGAGCCTTGGATACGCATGGCTCGGGCTCGCACCGCCTATCGCCAGGTTGCGATAACGTGGGACGTCAGTTGGGGCGCGCCCCCAGAACCTTGAGATAGTTGCCCTCAACAGGGATCGTCACCAAAAGTTCGTTCGAACGTGCCATGAAAGCAAAGCTTGCACTGGTCCTTCACCGACTGTCGGAGTGCGCGGTCAGGCCGTCGTATGACGGAATGGCGCGAAATCTGCTCCACGCCTATGCGGCGTGCCTCGATCCCGCGGAGATCTGCGCGGCGGCGCTCCGCACCCTCGACGCCGACAGCGACGTGCGCCGCGCGGTTCGCGGCCGGCTGGTCCGTCTAGGCGAGGAGAAGGCTGCGCTGTCCGAACTCGATGCGTTGGGACGCCCGCTGCTCGCGACCCTTCCGCGCGACGCCCGCCACCGCGAACGTATCGACACCCTTCTTTCTCATCTCTACCGCTACTTCGGCGCGCCGACGCGCCAGGCCACGCTGGAGCGGTGGCGCGACCGAGGCACGGCGGGATCCCTCAAGCGGTGGATCAAGGCGATCGGTGACGACGAAGAACTGTTCGACACGGACCAGGCGCTCGCCGTCTGGCGATCCAGTCGCTTGCAGCGCGCAGCCTGGCTGGTCGCGAAGCGGGGCAATCCCGGATGCCTAGCGGACGCGCTGCTGGAGCTGATCGAGGGCGTCGCGGAAGGCTGGGTGGTCAGTCGCGCTCTTTTGCGCGCGGCGACCGTGTCGGAGGACGTGTGGGCCGCAGTGCGCAGCCGCTTTCCGGCGACCTATGCCTACGCGTGCGCGAAGACCGGCCGTGCGCTTACGGAACCCGAGGCCCTCGCGCTGGTCCAGGCGTGTGACGACGGCGTCCTCGGCGACCGTGGCCTCGCGATCTGGGCCATCGGCCAGCTGGGCATGATCGAGGTGCTGGAAAGGCTCGCGGCGGCGGGCATCGGTATTTGTCCGGCTGCGGAGGCTGACGAGTTCGTCGGCCGCGCGGCAGTCGAGACAGATAGCGAAAGCGCCTCCTGCGAGCCCTAGGTGCCACCGCGGACGTCACAGAGCCGCATCATCGCTGGGCCGCCGCCGTTAAGCCAGCGCGGCGCTCGGTATCGAGTGTGAACTGCACGGCCGGCTCCGCCGCCAGGAGCAGCCGAGCCAGATCCCGCCCCGAGTGCAAGCGGTTCAGCGCGGCTTCGATGGGCGGACCGTTGCGGGCTGGATTGCGCAGGGCGAACCCGCCTTGCCGGAGACGGCGGCACCACAGGGTCGCGATGGCTTCGCCGAGCGGAGGGCCGATCTTGTCCTCGAACGTTGACGCCGAGAGGAGCTCCCAGGCCCGGTAGGTCGCCAGGAAGAGCAGCGCGGGGTCGGGGAACGGATCGTCGCCGCAGATCACCGCAAGGGCGGCGGTCACCTCCCCATTCACCAGGCTGCTGGCGGTGGCCTCGGGTGGCGTGAGCAGGTCAGCCAGCGGCGAGAGACTGGGCTCGTCGCGCAAGCGACGCGCGAGCTCGCTAAGGTCATCACGGCCTTGGAGCACCGAGAGAACCAGCCAGGCCCCGATCGCGGCGCGGCCGTAGTAGCCCTGCGCCGGATGGTCGAGGTCCAGCACAAGGCCGGACCAACTGGGTTCGGCCAACAATAGCGTCTGGCTGGCGACCAAATCGTCCTCCTGCGCCTGACGCTTTTCACCCCATCGGCAGTAGTGTGACAGGAGACTGACGAACATCTCGATCTGCCCCGCCTCCGCGGCTTCGTAGAGTTGGGCGTGCAACTCCGGGCCCGCGTAGAACTCCAGGTGCTGATGGGCAGTGCGGGCCGCCAGCGCCGCCCTGGCCCCGACATCGAGACCGGTGGCGCGTTCGAAGGCGGCCATGAGATAGCGGATCGCCAGCGGTCGAACCGGAGGCTCTGACCAATCGAAGTCCCGAGCGTCCATGCTGACCAGCCCTGGCCCGGGGGGCGAGAGGGTTTCGACATGCCGGTTCGCGGCCCAGGCCAGGACGCCGCGCACCATCCGCAGCCGGTATTGCTGCGAGGGCACGTCGGGGTCGGCGAGGTCGCTCAGATCGGCAGCCCGAGCGAGGGCCTCGGCTGCGGCCTGATCCTCCCCGAGCCCGAACCGAAGCAAGGCTTCCTCGACATGCAGCGTGGCGCCCCGCGCAGCGGTCTGTGGATGGGCGCCTGCGGCATCCCCGGCTTCCCTGAACCGCAGCGCGGCGGCGGCGGCTTGGTTCGACTTCGCCAGACTGATGGCCAAGTCACGGAATACGTAGACGCGATCCACGCTCTGCACGGCCGCGCCAGCGGTCGCGATGGGTGCAAGCACGGCAGCGGATTCAGCGTAGCGGCCCTGCGCCATGAGGATCTTGGCATGCTCCCGCTCCAGCCGGGCGTCGGGACCGAAGGACGCCTTGGCCGCGTCGAGGCTCTGCAAGGCCGCGACCGCGTCCGGGGTGTATTCGAAGAGTAGGGCCACACGGCTGCACGCACATTCGAGCGCAAGGTCAACGGCGCCCCAGGCTTCAGCAAGCCCCTGCAGCCTGGCGTATCGCTGCGCCACGCTCGCGGCATCGAAGCCCTCGCGCTCGGACTCGTCGGCCCAAGGACTCTGAACGACGGTTCGTGCATCCGCGAAGGGCTCGGCGAGGCTCGCGAGAAACAGCGCGCGCTCCTCGGCGTCGAAGGTGTCGAGGACGCCGAACAGGGTCTCCAGCTGCGAGACGCTCTCCAGCTGCGCGGCGCGCCACGCGAAGATTGCCTGAGCCTGGGTCAGGCCATGCTCCGCTGACTTGAGATCCGGCGGGGAGAGCTCATGGAGCTTCCGGACCAACGGCAGCCAGACCTCCACCGGTACGACGATGTCCGTCGACGAGAGCAACGTGGTGATCGCGGCCAGCTGCATCTCGGCGGCTTCAGCGGCGCCGCCAATCTCGATCATACAGCGGTCGAAGACCTTGAGGGCCCTCTCTCCATCACCGCCGCGAACGCACAACACCAGCTGCGCCAGGCGCAGGAGCCGGGTGACGTCGGGAACTTCGGACAGCAACGGCTGGTCGAACCTCGCCCATCGCAAGCCCACCAACTGCCGCTCCGCCAGGGCGCGTTGGGCGGCGTGCTCGGCGCGCAGCACCACCATGGCCACGGTCGTCAGGCCGACCGGATCCTTGCTGATGAAGGCGGACAAGAAGAGCTGATTCAGCCATCGGACCTCGATGGGGCGGCGCCCAGCGAGGTTGCCGCTGACCATGACATGGACGGCGCCGAGCTCTTCCTCGGCCAGCGCCTTTGCGCCCGCTTCGGCCACGAGTGGAGAGGCGCGAAAGCGATCTTGTCCGCGACGCTCGATCCATGGCCCGACCAGGGCATCGAACGCGTCTCCTGGCGCGCTGATCGCCGGCGCCACGCCGCCGATCGCCAAGGCGAGCCGACGGTCGAAGCCGAGGCCCGGCACAGCCAGCCGGAAGAGCATCGTACGGACCGCAGGGTCGGGGACGTCCCTGCGCAACCGCGCCATGACGTCGACCCGCTCCGCCTCGAGGTCGACCGACGCACTCCCGGGGAGCACGCCATCCGCGATCTCGCTCTGCGGCCAGCCCCGCGTCTTCAGGCCTCGAATACGCGCCGCGACCCGCTGCGGGAAGCCCGCGCCGGCGCTCAGGTGGATGACGCCGGCCCAGGTCTCAGCGTCGCCGCCTTCGCGGGAAATGAACGCGGCCACCTCGTCGCGCGTGAAGTAAGGGACCTCGATGGGACCGCCCGAGATCTTGAGCAGCGCCGCAAGGGTGGGCGCCGGGGGGTGGTACGAGGTCACGATCAGCGCGCCCCCGGCCAGATCGATCGCGAGGACCAGCCTTGAGAGCGCGCCCGCTGCGCTCCGATCGAGCCCATTGGGGAGGTCGTCCAGAATAAGCCCGCCGAAGTCGGCAGGACGGGTGAGCGCGAGCGCGCCCTGCAGGCGGTTGGCCACCTCCACCGACTTCAGGCCCGCAAACTCCACCAGCGTCCAGGCGCCATTCCGGCGACGGGCGACCTGAACGGCCAGTGACGTTTTGCCGAGCCCGCTCGGGCCCATCAGCCACAGGGGCTCTCCGCGCCTCTGCTGATCATCCAGGCGAGCGACGAGATCTTCCCGAGCCACCGCCAGATGATCGACGGGCACCGTTTCGACCGGAAGCCCGATGTCCAGGCCGGTGAACGACGACGCCGATGGGGCAAGCCCACGCTGAACGGCTTCGAGGATGCTGTGCGCGATGGGCGATGTGCCGTGTAGTTGGAGGAGCTCCAACAGATCATCCCGCGTGACGGTGCGCGGCTCGGGTCCAGCCGCCACGTGCAGCAAGTGCAACACCACCGCGGGCAGCGACTTGGCAGCATCGGACGGCCCGAGGTGCAGCACAGAGCCGCTGTCCACCAGGTCGGACACCAACAATGCCTTCAGATCCGGCAGCTCAGGCGCCCCGCATTCGAAGCGGATCTGGCGCAGCAAGTCGCGCGTCAGCTCCTCGTCGGAGCAACGGCCCAACCAGTCCTTGAGCGGCTCGTTCAGCGGCAACCCAAGCAGGGCTTCGCGGAGCGGCGCGGGGTCCGCATTGCCGGCAGCTGCCCGCCGCCAGTACGCAAGCGCCGGTTCGCCCTTCAACGTCGGCAGCCCTCTCTCGACCCCCATGCCCGACGTGGTCAGGAAGCTCATACTGACCGCGCGATCCGCGTTCGCTGCGCGGAGCCGCCAGAAGCGATCGAGGAGGATCGTCACGTCGTCCGACCGAAGCGTGACGGTTCGGGCCGCGTTCTTGACCTCGTGACCGGACAGCGCGCCGGCCGCGACCTTCACGAAGTCCCCGCCGCATTCGAGGTGGAGCACTTCGCGCGGCCCGAGCGCCGACCAGTGACGTGCTGTGGTGTAGACTTGATAGATGTAGCCGCGGATCGCGTGCATCGCGTCGCGCGCCAGATCCTCGCTGGGAACGGCAAAGTTGCGCCCGCGCCCCGTCATCGGACTATCGACGCAAGGCGGCGCTGGCCGCCTCCTCTGCGCCATAGGCGCCGGCGTCGAGAAGCCGCTCGTAGATGTCCATCGCCCTGGCTCTTCGGACCGCGGGGCCGCGCTGCAGCGCGACACAGATGCCGACGAGCTCCTTGCTGAACATCGCGCCCGGTCCGCGATTGGCGCCTTGCATGGTTGCAAGCGCGCCATCGCAGACGTCGAGCAGCAGATCCTCAAAGCCCGGCTCACGGAGCAAGCCTTGCAGGACATCACCGAACCCGTGCCCCAGGCACGCGCTCAGGAGCGCGGGGTTCTCCAACGCGATCTCGAGGAGTTCACGCGTGGCCGCGTCGGCAGGCGGAGGCTCCCAACGGTTGATAGCCGAGGCGACCGCCGAGGCAATGTCACCCTCCGCACTGCGCGCGATGGGCGAGAGAATCGCATGCGAAAGAGCTCGCATAGCCGGATCCCCGGTGCGCCAACCCGTCGCCGCTGTGAACGCCTGGCCCAGCCGCTCCTCGGCCGACGGAGAGGCATCCGTCGGGCCCTCGCCTTCGCCGACGAGTTGCAGCGCCATCTCGTATTCGCCGGCCAACTGTCGATCGCGCGGATCCTCGCTGGTGCGCCAAGTCGCCAACACCTGCTGGCGAAGGCCTGGCGACAGCAGCGCCCGGTGCGACCAGGCGAAGCCCGACAGCAACGGTGTGAAGGCGTCAGGCGTGCTTTCCCACAAGCGATCAAGAAGCTTCTGCACGCGCTCGCGATCCTGATCGTGGAACACGCTGCCGTAGCGGGGAAGCAGTGCCTGCCACACCTCGCGTTCCTCGGTCAGGTGGACATGCCCCTCGAGCACTTCCAGCCAACGCTGGGCGTCAGGTGGATCTCGCGTCAGTCGCCCCATCGCGATCGCGCTCAGGAAGATGTAGTTGCCGCCCGGCAGGAGCGTGAGCGTCGGGCCGAAACGCCCGAACAGAATCGCATTCGGCTCCGTCTTCTCCGCCCTTTCCGTCTTCGCGCGGCGTTCGCGATTGCTTTCCGTCCGGAGCTTGGAGCGCAGAATGCGGTCCGTAAGGATCTCTTGGTCCACCTCAAGCCAGCGTTCGAACAGTGCGATGTCCTCGTCCGGCAGTCCGTTCTGGCGACCGGCAATACGCTGGAAGGCCCAGGCGACATCGGATCGGAAGCTGGGCGCGTCGAAGCCGCGCAGGACGAGGGTATGGGCCAGATCCCGGATGTCCGGGTCGGCAGCCGCCTCACTTTCAGCGAGCACCCGCAGAAGCTCGCCGGCCGCGTACTCATGGCGGCCCGTCTCGAACCGGTTCCTGGCCAGGGCCATCGCGCGCTGGGCGTGCGCGGTGCCGAAGGCCCCGAAGGCCCGGCCGACCTCGACATAGCCGCCTTCGCCACGTCTGCGACGGACCCGCGTGAAGCGCTCGGCCCCATCCGGCGCCTCATTTAGCATGCCCATGAGGTCGTCATCGCTCGCCAAGGCCATCTGATCCGGCGACATCGGCGACCGGACCATGGAGTCCATGAGGTTGATCCCGATACGCTTCAGTTTCGGCTCGCCGGCCAACACCTCGGTCAGGCGCCGGCGTCGGCGCGGGGTGATCAACGCCGCGGGAAGAATTGCGAGGAGCGGGGCGCGCCGGCTCTCGGCCCATTTGCGCCGCTCAAGCCGGGTCTTCGCGTCGTCCCCTTCCCACGCCAGATCCGTGTATCCATCCCAGGCCTCCAGGGCGTCGCGCACCTGCTCGAGCAAGTTGGGCGCGGCATGAGGAACCGCGGCTTCCAGCAGGCGCCGGGTCGACCAGTCCGTTACCGTGTGGATCAGCCCGTCGTCACCTGACGCGTGGACGTGCCCCAGGTCGAACCGACGCCGATCGGCCAACAGCCAGTTCAGCCCCTCGTCGGCAAGGCTCGATCCATTGGCCGCGAAACCGTCTGCTATGAGCGCCTGGACCTCGCCGATCTCGACATCGCGATGCGGCCCGATGATGTCGAGGAAAGCTGCTGGATCCTGCCCTGCCGCGAGAGTAATCGCGTCGCGCAGGCACTGAAGTACGGTGCCGCCTCGATGTGGATCTTCCCAGCCGAACGGCAGCTTGGAGCTGCTCACAAAGGAGTCTCGAATGCCCCTCGATTCGGCGGGTGGTCCAGCGACGCGCACGAACCAAGGAAAGACTACCCGCACAAAGGCGATCGGCGCTGCCGCAACCACCTTCTCAAGATCGTGGAACGAGAAGTTGTGGACCCGCTCGCCGGAGACCGCGTCCAGATAGGCACTCAGAAGGTCGACCGCCGCGTCCGGGCGCCCCGCTTCTGCGAGGGCGGTGAGATAACCTGCCATCGCGTGGCTCGCGAGACTGCGACGCCCAAACACAGCCGCCAGGCGGTCCCGGATTCCTGGTGACCACAGCGTGGCCCTGCAGGCGATATCGAACGCGTCGAAGTCTGCATCTTCGTCTCGCCAGTGGCGGGCAATCAACTCTTCGGCCGCGAGGGTGTCGACCGCGGCCTCGGCGACCACCATGCCCTTGGCGACCCAGGCCAATTCGGACTGCGCGCAAACGGTGGGTAGGATGGGAAGCAGGTCGGCGCGCCAGCCGGACCAGCTCTTCAGCAGCGTCGATATCGCTCGCCGCGCGAGCAGCGCGTCGTCGCGCACAAATCGGCGCAGCCAGGCCAACTCCCGCGGCAATGGCGTCGGCTGGCTCGCCATCAGATCGACGACGAGGTGCTTCAGGTGGCGTCGCGTCCGGTCGTCGCCCAGGAGGCCATCGAGCGCCTCATCATAGGCCGCCTCATCAGAGGCCCGGAAGCGCTCGAGGCTGCGCAGGACGGTGGCGCGACCAAAGAGCCCGTCCTGTGTGGACCAGGCGTGCCGCAACAACGCCTCACTCGTCCCAAGGGCGCGAGCTTCGAAGTCGTCCAACCAGGCCTGGTGCGCAAAACTCAGCCGTGAACCGCTGCGCACCACAAGCTCGCAGGCCTCCGCCAGCTGCACCGCCTTCGCCATCTCGGCGTCGAACGTATCGGCCGGTCGCCAGAGCGTTTCGGTCGCCGCCATGTCCCGGGCGAGGCGCTTGAGCAACGTCAGGACGGACTCACGTTCGACCGGGCTGCCGAGCGGCGCTGACGACAGCCAAGCATTCAGGAGTTCCCCCGCCACGAGACCGCCCGGCGGCACGCCCCGCTGCACGATCTGCACGAACAGCTTGAGGAGGAAGGGCCGGCGGAGCGCAGGCTGTAGATTCTGTGGAACGAGGCCCGGCTCGATGCCCAGGTCCGCAAGGAGCCGTTCGACACGCTCATAGGTCGGCAAGCTGAGTTCGAACGGCTTTGCATCCAGGCTTTCGAAGCGACCGTCGTGACGAGCTTCGAAGGGGCGTGACGACACGATCACATGCGCCGCGGCTTGTCTGGCGCCGCCGGCGAACCGATGGGCGAGGCGGAGCAACACCTGCATGCGCCGTCCCGTGTGGTCCATCACCTCGCTGACGGCGTCGAGTTGGTCGATGATGATGACCAGCGGCCCGCTGCGCGCGAGGTCCTCGAGTTCCTCATCCAGCGGCCGCGCAAGGCCCAAAGCCTCGGAGAGCTGCGCGAAGGTCTCGACTTCCGCCGGCAAGTGATCCGCCTTGATCGGAAATACCGTGAACCCGTCGGACTCCAAGGTCCCGGTGAGCTCGGCCAGCAACGCAGACTTGCCCGACCCGGCGACGCCGATCAGGAGGGTGATCTCTCCAGGCTCGTCGTGAACCTGTCGCAGCAGCGCCTGTAGTTCCGGTCGCTCGATGTGGAGGCGCGCGATGGTCTGCGGCCAGTTGCGGAGGACCTCAGAGCCGAGCCTCGCCTCGTTGCGCGCCGCGACTGACGCGGCTGGGTCCGGTGGTGGCAGGGGGTCGGGCAGCCGCGCCTGGACGTCGGAGACCCTCGCGAGCAACTCCTCGAGCGCCGCACCCTGGACCGGGCCGCTCCAGTGTTCAGATCGGAGAAAGCCTGAACGGAGCGTCGCGGCCATCGTGACGAAGGCCCGCGTCAGTCGCTCTGGCTCCAGGCGGAACAGCTGGACCAGAACGTCATCAAGGGGGCGCTCCCGCAGGTAGGGCTCGACGAAACGGGCGAGAAAGTCGGCGGACAGCACTTCGGCATCGAATGCGCCCAGTCGGCGCTCGAGGACCTCGGTGATCGCTGGTGCCAGGACATTCATGGCGTAGGCGCGCGAGCCGAGGTCAGCGCTGAGTTCGGGGGCGATCTCCAGCGCAGCCGCGACGCCCTCGGCGCCGATCGCCACCAGTTCGGCGCGGGCGGCACGGTTGGTGAAGGCGAACTTCACGCCCGCGTCCGCGCAGCGCCCAACCGCCCATCCGATGCCCGCTTCGAGCAGCATTTTCGCCGGCTCCGCCAGCTCGAGCACCTTCACCACCCCGTCGTCCAAGTGCGACTCGCCTCCACGCCGCAGCGGACAGCATCGCCGCTTATGGTTTAGCTGTCGCCTGCTTCGCGAACGTCGCGGTTTGGCAGAGGGTGAGGCGCTGCGGGCTGCCGGTTAGGCGCTCGGACCGTGTCCGCCCCGCGTGGTGACCGCAAGGCTGAGCCCGGCGGCGGAGAGGGACTGAGACATCCAGTAGCTGTTGAACCCATCGACAAACCACCACGCCAGCAGTTCGTCGGAGACGCCCGTCAGCTGGAGTATGCGCGCATGGTAGAGAAGCTCGAGCGCCCTGCTGAAGATCTGGATGTCTTCAACGAACCTATCGTAGCCGCCGGCTTCCCGGCGGCCACCGAAGTGCGAGACATCATTCCGGCGCGCGGCGCAACGCTTCGCGAAGTCGTCGACTTCCGCGCTCTTCAAGGCCAGCGGCAGGGCGCGGATTTCCGTCGCTATCCGGGTAGCGAGACTGATCTCGTCTTCGGTGGGGAGATTGCGCGCAGCCCAATTGCGATCCTTCTCAGCGTCGATCTGAGAGAGGATGCGCTGCACCTTTTCCGTGAGCTTTTGGTTTCGGCGGGGCGGGTGAAGCGTGCGGCTCAACGATTCCAGCCCCCACACCAGGCTGGCGAACCGGTGCTCGGGATACAGGGTCTGGGCGCGACGATTGCCGAGGTAGAGATGGAAGCCCGGCCCGAAGCGCTCATGCTGCTCGAGCCAGGCATCAAGGAGTTCCCCAAGCTTCGCGTCGCATTGGCGAAACAGCGCCCAGCAGTTGTCCCATTGGACGGCCTGCTTCGTTCTCGGCGCGCGGCTGAAGTAAATCCGTACGGGCGGACCGGCCTTGCGCGTGCGTAGGATTGGAAAGTCGAGACCGCGTCGGCTGTCGGTGAGCAGCATGAGCAACTCTTCGACCCGCGCTGCAAGATCGAGCGCCTCGTCGACGTTGAATCCGCCACGCTGCCTTCGTAGGCGAAGAAGCGCGAACTCCGACCAATGAACCTCATGGTCCCGGCTCTGGAATGCGCCTTCCAGTCCCTGAACGAGATCCAGTCGACCATCGGCCAGAGGCCACGAGAGCTGCTTCGGATGACGGTATCGAGCCACATGCGCCCGCTTACCGATTTCCATTTCGATGTTGCCGCGATCGAGCCACTGCTCGAACCCATCCAGCGGCAACTCCAGCCAGCGAAACCGCTGATCCCTGCGGAGCAGCAGGTCTTTTCCAACCAGGGCGCGGCGGGCTGTGTAGATCTCGATCGACGGGCCCTCGAAGCGGATGTTGCCACCGCGATCACTCAGGTCCGTGAGCAGCACGCGTTCATCGGTGCCAACGAGAATGCCAGCGATCGCACCGTCCACCGGACCCCGGCGAAACATTCGCTTCATGGCGTCGTGGGGATCGTCCGAGGGGAGAGCTCCATCGAGATGCAAGCGGATGTGTCCGGTATCCGTGAGCTCGAGGCGCCCGGGCACATGTCGACTGGGCGCAAACTGGCCGTCAGGAACCACCTCTCCTTCCCGCCAAAAGTAGCCGCGCGAATCGAGCTGGGTCTTGGGCATCCGTGAACATATCGTCGCGATGCTAAGTCACTCAAAGTCGTCCGCGATCTGCGTCGCCATGGATCTGGTGCGCGCAGGTCGCTTTTCCGGCCTCGGTCCACTTTCCGCCGTCCGCACCGATGCCAATGTCGGCTGTTGGCACTTGCGCGCTAGAAGGGCTGCTCCTCTTGTCAGGCGATGCCTCGAACACCGAGCCGCCGAGCTTTACTGGGGCATCCTCATGGAGCGAATACAGGGCGAGGGAGTTCAGCTGTGAGGGTTCTGGAACCGGTGACGGCGCGCCGAACCCCCTAGAACGGCAGGCGAATATTCCTCCGCGTTCCAAGGTGGTCAGCCGAAGTAGGCGACGGGGACGTAGTAGCCCTGCCGACCGCCAGCCCTGCCGAAAGGCGTCGCGCCAAGGTAGCCCCAAAACGCAAGGATGGCGTGCGCGTATCGGCTGAGGTCGCCATCCGAAACCTGCATGTTGAAACTAGCTACGCCATCGCCGATCGCCTCCCTCAACTCATTGGGTGTGAGATGCTGCCAGAGCTGGGGCGCCTTGGACTGGAGGGTCGTGCAGGACGGGCCGTCGCCATGGCGGACAGCGCTAACCACTAGCCATAGCTCCTCGGCGTCGGCCGCGAGGGGCAAGGCGGCCATATCGGTTCCGGTGAGGCCTGAGACCCTGGCGACCACGTGAGACCAGCCCGCTTGCTTTTGAATGTCCTTGCGTTCGGCGGGCGACTTCGTGGCCAGCCAAAGGCGCAGGTGGCGCTCGAAGGCGGCGCCAATCGTAAGGGCGAAGGCATTCCTCGCCTCGACGCAGAGGGCGTTGTGGGTCCCGATGCGCGCCCGATCCAAAAACTCGTCGAGGTCGTTCGTGACAGATTTCCCACTCATCGGCTCGGGGACGAGGCTGCCCAGGGTTCGGCACACCACGCGCCCATAGAAGCGCTCGATGTCCGCCTGCGCGCGCATCGCGATGTTGTCGGAGTTCGGCTGAATCATGCGGCGATGATCACTGGAGTTGAGGCTCAGGCAGATGCCGGCGCTACGGTCGGGAGGGGCGTGGCGGCCCCGCTTTCGGCGGAGTTCGCTGCTTGAGCAGCGTTAGCGGCGAACTGCCCCGCAGCCCAGGTCGTGTGCATTAGCCAGTCCTCGACCAGGAAGAACTCTCCGCCCAAGGACTCGGCGCCGTCGTCCACGAGGCGAGCCTTCATTGCGTCCTCCCCCGCGATGGCGATACGGGCGTTGCGGTAGGGCGCAGGAGCGGCGCTGTCCTGCGGCTTGACGACCTCCCATTTGAACGCGCCCTGGGGATAAGCCCGTTGAATCTGGTCGCGGCGTGTGAGGGGGCTACGCGAGAAGCCGACTTTGATCACCGCCTTGTCCTTCACCGCCGCCGCTCCTCGGCCGAGATAGGCGGCAATGTCCCCTTCGAGCTTCAAGATGTAGAGGTGCTTGGGTCCGTCCGTCTCGCCCACCCAGTAGCCGCTCTGCGCGGGCGGGATCGCTCGGCTTGGCGTTAGCGCCGCCTCAAGGGTCGTGATCGTCTCATCGACAGGTCGATCCTGGCCGTAGATGGGGACCTCGTAGACGTCGAGTTGGAGGAGCTTTTCGGCCTCCTCGGCATCGATTGGCATGCCGGCCGCCCCGATGAATTGGGGATCGGCGCTGGCGTAGGCCTGGGGGAACAGGTCATCGACGTCCTTCCAGTCTTCGCGGACTATGCGCCAGGCCCGGGTGGCTCGAAGTGCGAACAGCCACTTGCCGCGAGATTCCGGGTCGGCCTCCTTGCGCGCCCATGCGTCGCCGGAGATGAATTGCTCGGCGTGCCCGGTCTCGTGGGAAACCTCCATCACACCGATCACCTTGCCGCGCTCGTCGGCGGAACCCTTACCCTTGGTGACGTAGATCGCGACCAGCACACCGGGTTTGGTCCCGTTGACAAAACGCTTGCGCTTCTGCGCGTCGCTGAACCCGATGCACCCCCATTGATCTGGCGAGAACCCCCAGAAGGAGGTCAGCCACGTGTCCCGCCCGTCGGGCAGAGTGTCGCGCCGCGGGGCGAGATCAGGGACGGAAGCCCAGTCGAAGTCGAAGACCTGTCGCTGCAAGGTGTCGATGTCGACATCGCCCGCCACGTTGCGGATGAGTGCAACGGCACCAGCGGGCGGATGGCGTTCGCCTTTCGGGACGAGGATGGCGGTGAGGGGCGGCAGACTGCGGTCGGCAATCTCATGGAGTATGATGCGGAGGTGAGCGCCCAGGCCGCGGCCATCCGGGTGGCCCCAGCCCACCCCTTCGCCGATCTGCTGGTAGGTGGCGCGACTCTTCCGAGCCGCTTTCGCGGCTAGGATTCGCGCGATCTCAAGTTGAAATCCGTCCATCCGCCGAGCTTAACCGTGGATGGCGGCCGCGGACCAGACGGCTTGCTTGATGCCATCGGGGCTTCCCCGCGAGGGCGATCAGTCGAAGGCGGTCATCGGACCCCTCAGGGAGACGGCCCGCCAGCGCGGATTGCGAATGTCCGCTTTCCGCACCGACGGCAATGTCCGCTCGTGGCGCAGAGCTGAACATCTACCCCGTGGAGGCGAACCCTCGCTGGCCGGACCGCGGCAGAAGTGGTGGCACGAGGATATGGCATGATCCCTTGAACACCCGAGACGGCGCACGCAAGCTGCACCGGGGGTGACGCAGGGTGGTCGAGCAAGGCAGGTACGGCAGGGACTGGACCGACGATGAGCTGGACCTCATCGTCGCGGACTATTTCGCCATGTTGGGCGCAGAGCTGCGTGGCGAGCCTTATGTGAAGGCCCACCACAATCGCGCGCTGATGGCGCTGACGGGACGGACTCACAGGTCCGTCGAAGCGAAGCACATGAACATTTCGGCGGTGCTTGCCGAACTCGGACGGCCGACGATCGCTGGGTACAAGCCTTACCCGAACTACCAGCGGTCAATCTTGCAGGCCATCGAGCGGTTCCTATTGCGGGAGCCGGTCCTGTGGTCGCCGACGTCCAGTCCAACCGAGCCCGGTGAATTTCACGAAGATGGTGCCTTGCCCTTCCTTGAGCCAGCGCCATCGCTTGGCCCGGCCAAGGAGCGATCCGCAGACCTGCAGCGCCTCGTTCGAAAGTTCGACGCCGGGGAACGCGACTTTCGCAACCGCAGCTTGGGTAAGGCCGGAGAGGAAGTTGTGATGCGGTTCGAGCGGACGCGACTAGAGGCCGAGGAGCGGCCGGATCTTGCGAGCAAGGTGCGCTGGGTCGCCCAGGAAGACGGCGATGGAGCGGGCTACGACATCCTTTCGTACGACCGTCTGGGCCGTGAAAGGCTCCTGGAGGTGAAGACCACCCTCGGTCACCGCACGACCCCCTTCTATCTCACGCGCAATGAATGCGCGCTGGCTGAAGAACGGCCGGACGCGTTTCGCCTCGTTCGCCTGTACGCCTTTGCTCAGGAACGACGCATGTTCGAACTTGAGCCCCCTTTGTCCGCAGCGGTTCAGCTCTCGCCCCTCACGTATGAGGCGCGATTCAATTGAGAGCGGACAGCCCTGTTGTCGGGCGAATGCTGGGACAGGCCATCAATCAATTCTCGCGCCGCGACCTCACGGGCCTGCCCATTCCTGCACTTGCTGGTCCTGCCTGAGCCTCAGCCGGCGCCATTCCAACCCGGCGAACACGTCATCGAGGTCGCGGGCGCCCTGGACGGGGAGGGCGGCGTCCACCTCCCTCCAGAACCGGTCGGCGAGCGCAGCGTCCGAGTCCCAGGCGTGGGCCCACCAGGACTGGAGCTCATCCCGGGCCGCGTTGAGGGCGGAGGCGGACGGGAGACGGTCCCGCTTGGCGTTGCGGTTCACGCTCGGGCGAGCGGGAAGCAGGTTCCAGAGATCGCCGCAAGGCCAGGCGGTCCAGGGCAGGCAATGATCAATGTCGAGGCTGTCCGCACGGAGGCGGCTGCCGGTCCACACGCACCGCACGGGCTCGCCGCGCACGATCATGCGCTTGGCGACGTCGCGGGCGAGCGCCGTGTCACGCGCAGGGTCCAGCCAGACGAGGGCGGCCTCAGCCTCTCCGGCCGTGACCGGGCGGCCCATGCGGAGTCCGAAGCCCTGGATCAGCCGCACCCATTCACTGACCAAGACGGGTTCGACCCACGCGCCCAGGCGCTGGAGGGTCCGCCAGACAGGGCCAGGAACGCCGATGACGCCGAACGACCGAAGGGTCTCGGCGTCCATGATGATCTCGCCGCTGAAGCGCGGCACCCGCGTCGGCGCAGCTTCGAACACAGCCGTTTGGGAGTTGGGGTAGCGCGTGAAATGCGCCGGCATCCGGCTGATGTTCGAGCGTGCATGCGCCAAGGCCTGTGCGACCGCGGTGGCTCGCGCGCCAGTGAACTTGGCGCCGATCCGAAGGTCCTGTCCGGCGACCCTGTCTGCCAGGAGTTGACGGAAGGCGTCGCCGGCAAAACCCAGTCGATCCGCGCCGCGGTTGCCAGGGAGCTGCGGCAAGTCGGCGGCCGCCAGCGGCAGGTACATGCGCAGCCAGTTCAGGGCCACCGCACCGAGGGGTAGGTCGACGACGTCCTCGTCGGCCCGCTCGATGGCGAGCGCCGGCGCGGTATCGGCGATGCGCGCGATGGCCCGCAGCAGGCCGAGCTTGTAGGTCGCGGACTTGTCGTCGTTGAGGATAATGCCGCGGAGCAGGGGCAAAGCGCCGGCGCCATCGTCGGGCAATTGCAGCACATAGGTCGTCCAAAGCACCTCGGCGCGCTGCTGGAGGTCGTGACCCTCGCCGACCTTCAGGATCATGAGACCCTGGGACCGTGCATAGGCTTCGAGCTCGCTTGTGGAGACAGGCCACATCGGGCGGTCGGATGACCCGCTGCCGTCACGAACTGAGATGAGCAGCCGTCCGCCGGGCTTCAGCAGCGTGGCGATCTTGCGAAAGGCCCTTGGCCGTTGCTCCGGCGGCACGTGCATGAAGACGCCGCTCAGCAGGATCACGTCGAACGCCAAGCCGAGGCGATGCGTGGCCGACAGCGCGGGGAGGCGGTCGTCGAGCCAGCGGATGCGAGCATCCGGGTGTAGGCCGACGCCCGCGTCCCGCATTCCGCGGGCCGGCTCGACGGCCACGACATCGAAGCCACGACCGGCCAGCCAGGCGGCGTCGCGCCCGGAACCGGCGCCGATGTCGAGGGCGAGGCGATCGGCGCCCGGCGGCAGGAAGTCGAGGAACGCGGCGTGCACTTCCTCGGCGCGTAGGCCTTCGTAGCGCGCGGCGAGCGCCGCACCGTTGGCGTCATATCCGGCGACCGGATCCTGCACGTCCCGAGAAGCTCCCCGACTTGGACGGAAGCTAGGTCGGGAAGAGCTGGTCGCTCAAGCCTTGCCTTCGTAAGGTCCGTCGTTCGGCTCCCATATCCTCAACCGGCATGCCTTCAGGTGTGATCACGACGTGTCTACCGCCGCGATCGTGACGCTGCGGCCTCCGCATCGTAAGCAGCGCCGTGGTGAGAAGTTCAGAACAGATGCTGGTAGCGGCTCGGGCCCTGCTTGCCCGCGAGGGACATCTGACGAGCACCCTGCTCGACGTTGCTCCGGAGACCCCTTCCGCGCGGCAGTACATCGAGCGGTTCGGGAGCCTGGGAAGGCTCTATGAGTTGGTGGGCTACGCACCCTCGAGCCGCCAGCGTCAGGCCTTGGAACGCGGGGTCGGAAAGCCGCGGCGCGCCGCCGACTGAGGCTGCCGCAAAGGCGGCGTCAGTTGAGATCGCCACATTCGATCATCGCGTCGCGCGCTCACGGCCCCGAACGCGCTCGAAGCGCGCACCCCGTTCCAGCCAGGACGCTAGGCGCGATCGCGCCGAAGCGAGGATTCGCGATTGCTCGGCGGGTTCGACGATCCGAGCCCGCACCACGCTCTCCACGATGCGCATTTGCGCCTCCGCGTTTGGTGAGGTCGTTCGGGCTCCTTCGCGGCCCCGGCGATCGGCAGCTTGGCGGTCGCGCTCGCTCGGGCGGTAGCCGCGGACCTCCAACCCGGCCGCGCGAGCCATCAGCCAGACTTCGCGGCGGAATTCGCTGTGGCCCCGGACGCTGATGGTGGTCCAGCCACGGTGCTGGGCGATGGCCACAAGGTCGCGGACGACGTGCGGGTCGTTCCGATCCGTGGAGAGCCGTCGGCCCTGGTCGCGGAACGCCGCGCGCGTCTCGCGTGCGTCCGCATAGAAGCCGAGGCCAGGACCGCCCCGGCGCTCCGTGAGGTAGCGGCGCTGGATCTTCTCGGGCACGTCGCCCTGGGTTTCGGACCGGGGTCGGCCCTCGGGCGCGAGGATGTTGAGGTCTTCAGCCATGGGACGGCTCCTTCGGCAGAGGCTGGGCGGTGGCGTCGATGAAGCGTTCCACCCAGGCCTCAATCTGCTCGGTGCTGGCGCCTTCGGGCGGCAGCGGCTCCAGGCCTTCGGCGGCCAGCATCGGGACGATGGTGTCCAGCGTGAGGGGATCGCCGTCGCCGCCCGGCGAGGGGGGCTCCGGGTCGGCCGCGACCGGCAGCGGCGGCAAGGCAGAAATGGCGGGGGGCGCCAGGAGGCGTCGACGGAAGGCGGCCTCGCGGTAGTAACGCAGCTTTCGGCCGCGGATCGGCGGCAGGCCGGCCTTGAGGACGATCAGGTCGTGTTCCGGCATCTGGCTCAGCTCCTGCGGCAGGAGGAGCGGCCGACGCTGCTCGGACTCGCTGACGCTGCGATGGCCGCGGGAGAGGCCGGTGGGACGGCTGCGGGCGGGGCTGCGCACCGTGGTGTCGCCCAGGCGCTCCGAGAGGTCGCGGGCGAGGCGCAGCTCCTTGGGCGCAAAGGCGATCTCCACCGCGCAGTTGGCCAGGATCTCTTCGGTGACGTCGGGACCGTACTCGGCGCGCAGCTGGGCCGGCGACTGTAGGACCGGCAGCAGCCGCAGGCCGTAGCCGGCGACATAGGCGAAGGCCTTGGCCAGCACCTCGGCGTGACCCAGCCGCGCGAACTCGTCCAGCAGCACCAGCACCTGGTGCGGGTGGCGGGCTGGGTCGGGGCGCTCGCGGCACGACCTGTCTACGAGTTGTTGGAACAGCAGGGCGTAGAGCGGCGCGATGCGGACCAGGTTGTCCGGGGAGGCGGCCAGGTAGACCGAAGCCCGGCGGCTGCGGAGCGCGGCCAGGTCGAAGTCGCTGGCGGCGGTGGCGGCGCAAACGCGCGGGTTCACCCAGAGGTTCAGCTTGGCGGTCAGGCTCTGGCGGACCGAAGCGAAGGTGTTCTCGGACGAGGAGGTGAAGTCGGTCAGCGCGCGCACGCAGCCGGGCGACAGCGGGCGTCCCGCCTCGCGGCGGCGCGCGATCAGCGCCGGAAAGCGGGTCCGCGGATCGCCGGCCGTCAGTTCGGCGTAGAGGTCGCCGAAGGCGAGCGGCCGCTCCGGCGTTTCGGCGAGGTAGGCCCCAACGCCCACAAAGCCCGTGCGGGCGGATTCCGCCCAGAAGGGGTCGGCGTTGGGCGGATGCGGGAAGAGCATGGCGGCGATCCGCTGCAGCTCGTCCAAGATGGCCGCCGGGTCCCCGCGGTCGATGTGGCCGAGAGGATTGTAGCGGGCGGTCCGGCCCTGCGGGTCGAGGGGATCGAAGAGGTGGACCTCCTGGCCGTGGGCCGCGCGGAAGCCGGCGGTCGCCTCCCAGTTCTCGCGCTTGACGTCGAGCACGACCACCGAGTCCGGCCAGGCCAGCAGGTTGGGGATCACGACGCCGACGCCCTTGCCGGTCCGGGTGGGCGCATAGAGCATCACGTGCTCCTGGCCGCCGAACACCAGCAGGCGTCCCGCCTTCCGGCCGAGGAGAATGCCGGCGGGGGCGCGGAGGCCCCCGCGGCGGATCTCGGCCTCCGAGGCCCAGCGCGCCGCGCCGTGAAGCGGGCGCCGCAGCTGGCCGGCGACGCCGACGGCGACCAGGGCGCCGAAGCCGGCCGCGGCGATCACGCCGACCTTGCTCCAGCGCTGCACCTCGGGATCGTGCCGGTAGTGCCAGAACCAGGCCGGGACAGCGGCTGGGTCCACCTCGCCGGACAGCCGCTTCAGGCCGGCCAGCGCGATGGTCGCAGCCAGCGTCGCCAGGAGCCCAAGCGCGAGCGCGGCGGCGCCGGCGACGAGGGCTGCCCTAAGCGGCCAGGGCGTGGCGGCGAAGCGGTTCATGCCAGACCTCCGCCAAGCGGAAGCGGCCGCCGCGGCGTTCGACGTGGACCACGATGTCCACCAGCCGCATCAGGAGCTGGCGGACGTCGTCGCGGTGGAGGTCGCGGCCGGCCTCGCTCTCTTTGACCAGCAGGGTGAGCTGCTCGAAGGCGAGCTCCGCCGAGTTGGCGTGGACGGTGGTGATCGCGCCGGGGTGGCCGGTGTTGACGTTGCGCAGGTAGAAGAAGGCCGAGGCGTCGCGCAGCTCCTGCAACAGGATGCGGTCGGGCCGCATGCGAAGCGCGCTCTCCAGCAGCGCCCGGGGCCCGATCCGCGCGAGGCCCTGTCCGTCCTTGGCGTAGAGCAGGTGCACGGCGTTGCGATGGGGGACGACGAGCTCGCGGGCGTCCTCGATGGTAACGAGGCGCTCCACCGGGGGGATGAGCCGGACGAGCGCCTTGGCGAAAGTGGTCTTGCCAGAACCGGTCGCGCCCGACACCAGAATGTTGCGCCGGCCTTCCACCGCGGCGCGGAAGAAGCCGGGCCAGTCGCCGGCGTCGCGCAGGGCGGCGAGCGCGGGCTCCGCGCGCCGGAGCGGGGAGACGGCGGGCGAGGCCTCCTCGAAGAACCCGTCCCGGGCGAGATCCTCCAGGGCGAAGGCCTGGGGCGAGGGCTTTCGGAAGGTGAGGGAGACCTGCTCGGCGGCGGGCGGCAGGACCACCTGGCACCGTTCGCCCGTCGGCAGCACCGTCGAGCAGAGCGGCTGCTCGGCGCCCACGTCCTGGGCGGTGGCGGCGGCCGCGGCGACGCCGATCCGCATCAGTGCGTCGGCAGTCAACTCCGCAGACTCCACCCAGCGCCACCCCGCCGGGGTCTCCACGCCGAACTCGCCGGGGCGATTCACGACCACTTCGGTGACGTCGGGCGCATCGAGGGCCGCGCGGATCGGCGCCAGGTAGTGGGTGAGGATGGCGGCGTCGTAGGTCATGGCCGCGGCCGCAGTCCGTAGACCGATGAGAAGTCGAGGTCCTGCGCGACCTGGATCGCCACCTGGGCGCCCTGCGCCAAGCGCAGCGTTGGGCGGATATCGGCGCCCTGCTGCACGGCGAGCCCGGCTGCGTCGGACGGAAGGCGCACCGTGCCGACCGCACTGTCGCCGTCGGTGATGGCCGCCGCGCCGGCGTCGATCACCGACAGCAGGACGGCCGCGCCGAAACGGTCCCAGAAGTGGTTGTCGACCCGGCCGCCGAAGCCCGCGCGCCCCAGCGTGTCGCTGGCGGGCGAGGCCAGGGCGATCGCGATACCTGCCGGGGTGACGGCGCGGGTCCAGAGCACGAAGATCCGGTCCTGCCCCTGCCGCATGCCGGTCCGGTACTCGCCGAGCACCCGCGCGCCCTTCTCGAGCAGCACGACCGCGCCGTTGTCGGAGTAGACGTCCCGATCCACTAGGCAGGTGACGTACCCGGCCGTCGTCGTGTCGAGGGCGGTCTGCAGCACGCAGGGCACGGTGGCGCCCGCCAGGATCAGGAAGTTGCGGTCGCCGATCGCCGACCCCGTGGCCCGGCCGACGGTCGAGCCCTGACGCAGGCCGTCGAGCTCCGACTGTGCGGGACGATCCGGCAGCAGGGCCGGCACGATCGCCGGGCCCGGCGCGGCGGCGAGCGAGAGGCCGCCGCCCCGGGAATAGGCCATCAGCGGCGAGCGTTGCGCCACGCCGCGAGGGCCCGGCGTCCGGGACGGCGGGTTGGTCGCCGCGGCCGGGTCCAGGGCGGGGACGACGGCGGCGGTCGGGCCGGCGACCCCGGACAGGGTCGGCGCACCCGGCTCCGGATGCGCCAGCGTCGGCGGCGGCTTGGCGGGCTCGAAGGCGACGACCTGGCGGGCGGGCGTCTCGCGGGGCCGCTCGGCGCGGGGCCGTTCGGCGCTCCAGGTGGCCAGCGCCACCGCGCCGCAGCCGGCAAGCAGACCCGCGAAGGCGAGGGCCTTGCCGCGGCCGGAGGACGCCAGCGGACCGGCGATGGGCGAGATGGTGCGGTCGAGCGGCGGCTCGGGCTCGGCCGCCGACCGGGGGATGGCGTCGGTCATTTCGGGCGCTCCTGGCGCAGGGTGCGGTCGACGTCCGGGGCGGCCGTGGCCGTGCCGGTGGGACGGCCGGCCGGCGCGTAGGCGAGGTTGAAGACGCAGACGACCTCGCGGCCTCGCCGTAGCCGCAGCTGCGCGGCGGTCTGGTGGACGACGAGGAACTCGCCGCGGACGTCGAACGGGACCAGGGCCTCCGCGCCGTCCGGCGCGACGGCGTAGACGGCCGGGATCGCCTGGGCGCCGGGAAACCGAAGCACCGTGAAGCGGCCGTTGTCGGTGACCTCCGAAGGGGCGATCTCGGCCGAGCCCTGCAGGGCGTAGGCGAGGTTGCGCGGGCCTTCGAGCACCCCGCGCTCGAGCTTGAGCTGCAACACACGCTGCTCCAGCGCCTGGGCTTCCGCCGACAGCGCCGTCTCAAGCCTGAGCTTTTCGGCCGCCGGGTAGCGGAACTGCACCACGAAGAAGGCGTCGCCCGACGTCCGGCTGGCGCGTGCTGCGAGCTCGAAGGCGTAGTGCCGCGTCTCGCCGTCGGGGGTCCGCGTGGTGACGATCAGATTGGTGGGCGGGCGGGGCGCCGTCGGCTTGGCGAAGAGGATGTTGGTCTCGGGCGCGACCTCCCAGCCGGAGCTGTCGCCCAGCGCCACGTGGAGGATGGTTTCGTCGGCCGAGAACCGGATCTGGGTCGCCGTGCGGAAGACGCCCACGATGCGCACGACCTGCAGCGGGTCGTAGTCGACGGTCTTGATGCGCGGATCGGCGGCCCCGGCGCGCGGGGTCTCGACGGCGATCGCCGGGACCGTGGTGGTGGCCAAGAGGGCGGCGGCCAGGGTGAGGGCGCGGATCACCGGACGACCTCCGGGTCTGCGCGGTAGGACGAGACCTGGAATCCCAGCGGGTTGCGCAGGCGGTCGCTCTCGCCCATGGGCGCCTTGGTGTAGGCGAACGCCGCCGTGGCGATCCAGTCGCTGTCCTCCACCTGGCCGCCGCGGCGGATGGCGCGATGGAAGCGGACATTTGCGACGCCCGGCGCCACGAAGCTGATCGCCCGGACGCTGATCTGGACATCCGCGGCGGGGCCGTAGGCAACCTGCGGGCTGGTGGCGTTGGTCGGCCGGTAGGCGAGCGCCCAGCGCTGCTGCTCCTCGGGCGTCGACATGATCGACACCTGGCGGAAGTTGGCCTCGGCCGCCTGTGGCAGCCAGCCTTCGCGCGCCCGGACGTAGGTGGCGAGGAAGGACTTGGTGACCGCCTCGTCGTAACTGACCGGCTCCGCCCGGGTGAGGCCGCGCAGGACCTCGACGGCGCCGGTGGTGCGGTCCACGCGGACCACATAGGGCTCGACCGTCTTGAGCGGCGTGAGCGCCGCCACGCCGGCGACCGCCACGCCTGCCAAGGCCGCGGCCACCGCGGCGAGGCTCCAAGCGAGGCGACGCGACCGGTAGGCGGCGGCCAGGCGATCACGGTCCCAGCTCTGCGCCTCCGCGAAGTAGGTCTTCAGGTCGGAGGAAGGCACGCCGCTCACGGCCGCAAGGTCCCGCAAGCGCCGGCGGGCGCCGTCGACGCTTCGACGCCTGGTGAGGCGCCCGGCGCCAGCACGGAGCCGTAGGGGTTCGCGGGTCGGCGCGCACCGGAGCACCCCGGTGCGTCGTGGCCCGCGAGCGACGCGCAGGCGGCGACGAGGGCCGCGGGCAGGATGAGGATGAGCGACTTGCGCCAGAAGTTCGGGGAGGGCGACATGACGGGCTCCATGTCGCTAGCTTGATGTTCGCGCCGCGGCGGCGGGAGGACGTAACTTCCTCCCACCGCCAAGCGGCCGCGGGGATCAAAGCATCGCGTCTATCGGGCCGTCCGAACCTGACGGATGGAGCCGCCCTGCGGCGGCGCGAACCCGCGGTTTCCGTCGGCCGACGACCCGCCCCGCCCCGCCCCGCCCCCGCGAATGCCGATGGCGTTGCCGAAGTCGGCCAGGCCGATGCTCGCTCCGCCGGCGATGCCGGCGGCGATGGCGGGCGTCTGAAGGAAGAATATCGCGCCCAGGAGGCAGAGGGCGATGAACACCAGACCGCCGGCTATGGGGTCGTCGCCCTCGATACCGCTCCATTGCTGGGCGACCAGCGTCAGCACCATCTGGAAGATGGCGAGGATGAGCGCGAACAGAATGAGGTAGTTCACGGCTTGGCTCAGCCAGCCGAAGAAGTATCGCCGACTGGCTTCGAAGAGCGCGCAGGCCACGAAGATCGGACCAAGCGCCACAAGGAATGCGAGAGCGACCTTCGCCAGCGTGACGATGCCGAAGCCCAACGCCGCGGCGAGCGCGCCACAAACCCAGACCGCGCCGCTGAGAATCAGTGGCACCCAGTCGGTGAGGGTCGCTTCCTTGGCGATTTTGTCACCCAGGTAGGCGGCGCGGTTGAAGAACTGGTCGAAGGCCTCGCCGGCGTCGCCCACCGCACCGCCTCCGATCGCCTGCGCGAGCGCCTGAGGCAGACGGTGGAAGAGGGGGTCCGAAATCCACGGGCCGTAGGCCGCGGTCGTGGCGAGCATTGCGATCAAGGCCAGCTTCACCGACCGGACGGCAAAGTCCATGAAGGGCTCTGCGATCGCGCCGCGCAAAATGGCGAAGCCGTAGAGCAGGACATAGAGGATCAGCGCCGCGCGCAGCGGCCCTGTCACCGCGCCCATGACGTTGCTCGCCCCGTCGTTCAGGAAGGCGTCCAGCTGTCCGTCGACGTAAGCATAGGCCGGAGAGAAGATCCGGAGATCGCCGTCCATCACTCGAAAGCCTTGCGATAGCGCTCCATGCGCGCGGTGCCCTTGGCGCGGCTCAGGCCAGTCCGCGCGTTCTCGCATTCGTTGCTGCGTTCGCCGGCCGCACACTTCTCGAGGACAAGCTTGGCTTCGTCGGCATTGGCCTCAAACCAGGTGGCGTCGCGAGGGGGCGGTGGCGAACAGGCGGCGAGCACCAGGACGACGAGGGTCATCATTCTGATCATTGGAAGCCGCTCCGATAACGCTGCATGCGAGCCTCGCGGGCGGCCGCGCTTCGCTCCCGCTCGCGCTGGGCCTGGAGGCGGGCCTCGGCGTCCTGCGCCATAGCTAGGCCCTGCAAGCGCATCTGGTCGTTGACGCCCAGCGCCTGCTCGGCCGCGATCCGCGCCTGCAGGTCCATGACGGCGCGGGCGTTGGGCGCGGTGTCGAGCGCCGCGAGCAGTTGGTTCAGGCCTTCGAGGCGTTGCGCGCCGACGCCGGCCGCGGCGCGGCCGAGCGCGAGGTCGCGGGCGGCGCGGTCGCCCTGGCGTTCCAGCTCCTGGCCAAGCGCGTCGTCGGCCGGCGCGGTGTAGAGGCGCGCCTCGGCGCGGATCGTCGTCGCCTTGCGGCCTATGTCGCCCAGCGCAAAGAGGTCGCCCTTGGCTGCGGCGACGTAGGTGTCGATGTCCGGCACGAAGGCGCGCAGCTCCGGCGCCTTCAGGAGGTTCGCCAGCGCGCCGGCGCCCGAGGCGGTGTTGAAGCCATCGTAGAGCCGCTTCGCTTCGGCGACCTGCGCCTGGAGCTCCTTCAGCTGGTCGAGGGCGGTGGTCGCCTGCCGCAGCAGGCTGCCGTAGCTCGCGACGTCATGGACCGCCATCTGGGCGGAGGCGGGGGCGGCGAACGCCAGGAAGGCGACGAACGCGAGGGGGATGTGGGGCTTCATGGGAGCTGCCTCCGGGCCATGTGGAAGGGAACCATCCAGCGGGCGGGATCGTCGCCGTGCTCGCTGCGAATTCGGTCGAGGAGCTCCACCGTCTCGGCGCGGCCGGAGAGCACGGCGAGGGCGTCGTCGAGGCCGCCGAGGTCCAGCTCCGCCACCACCGAGTCGAGCCCCTGCTTGACCAGGAAGCGGCGCTGGCTCGGCGCGAGCTCCTCGCGCACCAGCGCAAATTCCCGCGCCGACAGCCCGAAACCGTCGATGTAGTCGCGCTCGGCCGCGTGCGGGTTGGGGAGGAAGATCTTGGTGGCGCACTGCTCGACAATGGTGTGCGCTATCGGCGAGCGCAGGACATCGGCTGGCGACTGCGTGCCCAGCACCAGCAGGGCGTTCTGCTTGCGGAAGGTCTTCAGGCCATCCTGCGCCAGCCCGCGGAAGGCCTCGTCGCCGAGCGCCTTCCAGAATTCGTCCACGTCGATGACGAGGCGGCGGCCGTCGACCAGCCCCTGCAGGCGGTGGAAGAGGTACATCATGACCGGAGTCCGCACGTCGGGCGCATCGAGCACGTGGGTCATGTCGAAGCCCAGCAGCCGGGCGTCGAGGGGGAGTGCGTCCGCCTCGCCGTCCAGCGCCCATCCGAGCGCCTGGCCGGCGCGCCAACGGTCGAGGCGCGCTCCGACGCCGCCGGCGTCGCGCTGGCCGAGCAGCGCGCGGAGCGCGGCGATCGAACGGTGGGCGGGCGGCAGCGGCAGGAGCGCCGCCACCGCGCTGTCGATCGCGGCCTCCTCCTGCGGGGTAGGCGGCCGGTCGCCGTGCCGGACCATCTGGCGGACGAGGGCGCCGAGGAACGCCCGGTCGGGCGGCGTGTCTGAAAGCGCCTTCAGGGGGGCGAAGCCAGTCGGCCGGCCGGGGACCAGCGAGAGGTAGGTCCCGCCGCAGGCCCGGACGAAGATCTCCGCCCCGCGGTCCTTGTCGATGAAGACCTGCTGCGCCCCGAGCTTCTCCAGCTGCGCCAGCATGAAGTTCTGGACGACGGTCTTCCCCGAGCCGGAGGGGCCGCAGATGAAGGTGTGGCCGAGGTCGCCGACGTGGAAGCTGAAGGCGTAGGGCGAACCGGCCGAGGTGCGCAGCGTCGTAACGGCGGGGCCCCAGTGGTTGCCGTCGGCCCGGCCAGCCGGGTGCGTGTGGAAGGGCGCGAAGCCCGCGAAGTTGCGGCTGGTGATGGCCGCCGGCCGCAGGCGCAGGCGGAAGTTGCCGGGAAATTGCGCCCAGAACGCCGCCTCCAGCCCGAGGTCCTCGCGCGCGGCGACGAGGCCTGCGTCGGCCAGGAGCGCGCGGGCGCGGGACAGGTGGTCGGCCAGGGCGCGCGGCGTGTCGCCCTGCACCAGGACCGACGCCTGGTGCTCGCCCATCACGAACCGGTTCGACGTCAGGTCGTCGAGCGCGGCGTCTAGGCCATCGATCTGCGAGGCGGCGCGGTCGCGCGCCGACAGCATCTGGTTCTGCTTGCGGGTCATGACCGCCTGGGCGGCGACCTTCGACAGGAAGCTGAACGACTGCGACGCGACGAGCGGGAAGGGGGCGGAGAGGAGGCCGTCCCAAAGCCCGGGACGCGTGGACGCGGGATACTCCTTGATCCCCAACATCGCGGCGTAGCGCGCGCTGGCCGTGTCGCGAATTTCGAGCGCCTCGCGGCCGAAGATCACACGCGCCGTATACAGCGCCTCGCCGAGATGGCCGCGGACGAGCGGCACTCGGGCCGGCTGCCCGGTGAGCACCCGGCTGAGCATCTCCATCGGCTCGGAGAAGACGAGGCCCTCCCGCTCACAAAGCCCGAGGGGCTGGGCGCCGTACCGCGAAAGGTGCTGGACCAGCGCCTGGCCGGCGTCCTCAAGCTCGCGGACGGCGTCGCCGGTCTCGAGGTCGACCTGGCTGGCCCGGATCAGGCGGCCGACCCAGGCCTGGGTGCGGGCGGACGCATCGCGGCCCGGGTGCAGCACCATCGTGGCGTAGAGCTCGTTGACGAAGAGGCGCTCCCGCCCCAACCGCGCGCGGTAGGCGCCGTCCAGCTCGCGCGCGAAGTCCGAGCGGAAGGGGCCAGGCGCGGGCGGGTCGGCCTCGCGCCGCACCAAGTGATGCCAGACTGCCAAGCGGTCGGAGGCGATGTTGCGCCACGCGCCGTTGAGTTTGGCGTGCCGGTCGTTGAGGTCGCGGACGTCGGCGGTCTCGAAGCTCGCGCCGTCGAGACGGAAGCAGAGCATCAGGGCGCCGGTGTCCAGCGCCACCACCCGGTCGTTGACGTGCCGCGCGTAGGGCAGGGTGCGCGACGCCCTGAGCTCACGTCCGCGAGCCCGGTCGGGCGCGGCGTTGAGGGCGAGGTCAGACATGGAGGGCCCTCCGGCCGGCCGCGCGCCGCACGGGCAGCGGGCTCGCGGAGCTACCGCCCCAGAGGCCGCCGTTGCGCGCCCGGCCCTTGGTCTCGACGAAGAGGTAGAGGACGCGGAAGGCGTTGGGGTCGGCCTTGCAGACGGCCTGGAAGACGACGTGGAGCACCGGGGCGATCAGCAGGTAGAGCAGCGAGCCGCTGCCGAGGAACGCCACGGTGGAGACGATGAGGTTCACGCCCATGGCCTCCATGGGCACCCCCAGCACCAGGGCCGGCCGGGTGCAGGCGAGGAAAAGGACATCCTCCTGCAGGCGCTCCGCCGACATCAGCCGCCCCCGCCGCCGCCGGTGATGAGGTCGACGATCGTCGAGGCGCCGAAGATCACGATGATGCCCACGACCACCGTGCCGGCGCGGCGCAGGTCGATCTGGCCGAACATCCAGACGATGCCGGTGATGATCACCGCCAGCACCGCGAGGCCGCGGACGACCCCGCTGTTCAGGAGGTCGATGATGTTCTGGATGAAGCCGCCCAGGTCGCCGCCGACGTCCTGCGCGTAGGCGGGTCCGGCTGCGAGCGTGGCGCTGGCGGCGAGCAGGATGAGGCGGCGGGTGCGGCGCGAGCGGATCACGGCGTGGCTCCTGAGGCGGAGAGGAGGAAGGGGGAGGGCCGTGCCGCGGCGCGGGCGAACACGTCCCAAGCGGCCGGCGGCGGCGGTTCGGTGGCGGTCGCCACGGGCGAGGCCCGCACCGCCCCGCCGGCCTGGGCGAGGACGCGGGCGACGTAGCCGTTGGCGAAGCCGCGCTCGAGGTGGCCGGTGTTGTAGACGCTGAGCGCCACACGGAGCGCCGCTTGGCCGGCGCCATGGCGGGCTTGGCCGCGCGCATAGCCTTCGCTCAGGACCTGGGCCGCAGCGGCGAGGTTCCGGCACGGGTCGAAGGCCGCCTCGATGGAGAGGCCGAGCCGCGGCAGGTTGCGGACGTTGATCTGCCCGAGGCCGAGATCGATGTCGCGGCCGGCGGCGATCAGCGCCCTGGCGGCGGCGGCGGCCTCGGCCGCCGTTGTCGCGGTCGGGCGACGGCCGCGGGCGCGGTTGACGCCGATCGCGAGCGGGTCGAGGCCGCTCTCGGCGCGGGCGACCGCGAGCAGAGTGGCGGGGTCGACGTGCGGCGCGCATTGCGCGGCGAGGTCAACGACGGCTTGGGGATCCAGCATGCGGCCCGTCCTTTCGCCAGAAGGCTGGCGTGCGGGGCCGCAGCCCGCGAGGGCGTAACCTCCTCCCGTCCGTGGGGTCGGATGCGCCAGAATCTGGCGCGTTGCGCGCCAGAGGGGGCGCGACACGTGACTTAGGTTGTGCTGTCGTCCAAAGCCGGGAACCTCGCTCGAAATCGAATAATTGCATGTGTTCGGAAGCCGGGCCGTGTTGGGCGTCCGGTATTCGAAGGATCGGCGTAATGAGTGGCTTGCATGAAGACCGCCCCGGCGGTTCCGGACCTGGAGGCAGAGACGGCCGGGTGACCTTGTCGCCCCGTCAGACGGAGTGCCTGTACTGGGTGCAGCAAGGGAAAAGCTCACGCGACATCGGGATCATCCTGGGCGTCTCGCATCGGATCGTGGAACGCCACGTGTTCCGGGCGTGCGGCCGGCTCGGCGTTCGCACACGGGTGCAGGCGGTGGTGCGGGCGCGCTCGCTCGGCCTCATATCGGATCCGCCGCCTGGCCGTTCAGGGCCACCGCTCAGCTAGCGTTTCCCGTCGTCGGGATCGTCGCCCCCGCCCAGGTTCTCGTCGAACATCCACTGCTCGAGGTCGGCGGCATACTCCTCCGCTCGCTGGATCAGCAGGTCGAAGCCGCGCGTGTAGGTGAGCATGAGGGAGCGCGGATCGAGCTCGCGAAGCGCCTTCCCACCGGGACGCCGGTGGAGGCGCCGGAGCGCAACGAGCAGGAGCGACGCGCCGTTGTTGCCGGCGGTATCCACTGCAAAGTCCACGGAGCCGAACTCGACGGCGAAGACAATCCCCCAGGGATCGACGTGCACGATCTCGGCAAACCGCCGGATCGGCTCGACCTGGACCCCGTAGTAGCCGGACTCCCAGCGCTGGTAGGTCCGTAGGCCCTTTCCCATCAGCTTGGCCATTTCGACGGACTTCAGGCCGCTACGCTTGCGGAAGAGCTTCAGGATCGCCCTGAGCGTGGCCCGTCGGGCGGCCGCATCCTGGTCCTGCAAGACATCCATGAGCCGCGCACGCAACAACCGGAACTTGTCACATGTTGTTCATGCTCGGTGGGCCTGTGTCAAAGCCAAGGTCGGGTGATCGACGCATCCAGGGCCGCGTCGGGTCAGTACGTGGGTAGGGTTACGCCCTCGGCAGCGCCGCGGCCGGCGCGCAGGATGGCGAAGATCCGTTGGAGACCGCGACCATGAGCGACGTCCTGACCGCCACGCCCCACCGCCTGCTCCGGACGAACGAGGCCGCCGATTGGCTGGGCCTGTCGGGCCGAACGCTCGAAAAGCACCGCACGTTTGGGACCGGGCCCGCCTACCGCAAGATCGGCGGGCGAGTCGTCTACGCGATGGAAGACCTGCAGGCGTGGGCGGACAGAGGCGCGCGCACCTCCACGACGGAGGATGCCGAAGGCGTCGTCAGCACGGCGCGGGCCGAGCGCGAGCTCCGCAGCTTCCTTAGTTGAGGCGGCCGGTCGCCGTCGCCGTCGGCTGCTGGTTGAGCAGCTGTGCCAGATGTTCGGCATCCTCGGTCGACAGGGCCTGCTGAGGGATCTGCGCGATCTCCGCCACCTGGCCAAGGACCAGGTCGAAGACGCTGAATCCCCGTGTATCGGGCCTGACCACGTACCGCTCGCTCATGCCGCGATGATGCGCCTACAAGCGGCGCCGGCCAACGGGCGGCGCGAGGAACCCTGTGGATCATCGGATACCGGTCGGAATGTCATCGGCTCAGGCCCGCGGCGATGGCGTGCAAGGACTCCGGCTTCAGATGCGTGTACCGCCGCAGCATCTTCCAATCCTTGTGCCCCGTGACGAGCGCGACCTGCTGGATCGCAAACCCCGCTTCGAAGAGGCGGCTGGTGCCTTCGTGCCGCAGGTCGTGGAAGTGCAGGTCGAAGACGCCGGCCATCGTGCAGGCGCGGGTGAACGCCGTGCCCGCGGACTTGTGGTGGTGCGGGAAGATGCGGTCGTCCTCATTGGCCCGGATCGCGCGCTGCTCTTCGATGAGGGCCGCGGCGTCGAACCCCGAGACAGCCAGTAACGGAATGCGCTGGTCGTTGCCCTTCTTCTCGCGCGGGTCCTTGCGGTCACGGATAAGGAGCATCTTGGTGCGCGGGTTGTAGTCGCTCCAGGTGACGCGGAAGATCTCTTCCTGGCGCATGGCCGTCGCAATCGCGAACCGGATTACCCGCGACATCGGGATGGTGTAGCGCTCATTCTTATCGAAGTGCCGGAAGAGCTTCTCCAGCTCATCGTCAGTCGGCCGCCGGTCGCGCTCGTTGCTCTTGCCGACCAGGCCCAAGCGCTTCAGCGCAATGCGGGCGAGGTTGATGGGCTCGACGTTGACGTCGAGGCCGTGCACGGCGGCTCCGTGCGAGACCACCAGTTTGATAGCTCCGATGTCCATCGAGAGAGTCACCGGACCGGCGCCTTGAGCGGCGCGGGCGCGGCCGAACTTCAGAAGTTCGCTGCGGTCCAGGTCGACGATACTCTTGTCCCCCAGCTCACGCCTGAGCATGTCCAGCGTGGCCGCCTTCGAGCGACCTGGCGGCTTGCCGACCTCCGTCATGTCGGCAATGTGCAAATCAATGAGATCCTTGAACTTGGTGATCCGCGTGACGCGCGAGGGCATGGGCGAACCGCCGCGGTCGATTTGCCTTTCGGCTTCGAGGCCCCAATTCTTGGCGTCCTCGCGACTGACGAACGTCTCTGTCAGAGACCTGCCCTTGCGGCGGACCCAGACCCGCCAGTGGCCGGATTTTTGCTTGCGGATGGAGGCCATTTTTCGCGTGCAATACGGGTGCGGTGGAGGATCGAAACCGGGCGAAATTGATCGTGGAACGTCGTAAAATGGCGTGCCAGACCGCTGTTCTTGTCAGTTGAAATGTAAGCGCAAATCATTGAAAAAACAAGCACATTTGCTGTCCGTTGCACCTATGATGGACTGGACGGACCGGCATTGCCGTGTCCTGCACCGGACGCTGACGGCGCGCAGCCTGCTCTATACCGAGATGCTGACCACCGGCGCGGTGCTGCATGGCGACCGGGCGCGGCTCCTCAAGTTCAGCGCCCAGGAGCATCCCGTGGCGCTGCAGCTGGGCGGGTCCGAGCCGGCGGACCTCGCCGAGGCGGCGCGGATCGGCGAGGCCGAGGGCTACGACGAGATCAACCTGAACGTCGGCTGCCCCTCCGACCGGGTGCAGTCGGGCCGCTTCGGTGCCTGCCTGATGCGCGAGCCCGAACTGGTGGCCGAGTGCATGGCGGCGATCGGCGCGGCAGTGAAGGTCCCCGCGACGGTGAAGTGCCGCATCGGCGTGGACGAACAGGATCCCGATGAGAGCCTGTTCGGCCTGGTGGACCTGTGCGCCAAGGCCGGCGTCACGACCTTCGTGGTCCACGCGCGCAAGGCGTGGCTGAAGGGCCTGTCGCCGAAGGAGAACCGGGACGTGCCCCCGCTGGATTATCCGCTGGTGTGGCGGCTGAAGCGCGAGCGGCCGGAGCTGACCGTCGTGATCAACGGCGGGATCGCCTCGCTGGATGAGGCTCAGCAGCACCTGACGCACGTGGACGGGGTGATGCTGGGCCGGGCGGCCTATCACACGCCCTCGATCCTGGCCGAGGCGGACGCACGGATCTTCGGCGAGGGCGAAGCGGTCGATCCGTTCGCCGCGGTCGAGGCCTATCGCACTTACGTGGCGGCCGAACTGGCGGCGGGGACGCACCTGGCCGCCATGACCCGGCACATGCTGGGCCTGTTCCACGGGATGCCGGGCGCGCGCGCCTGGCGGCGCATCCTCACGGTCGAGGGCGTGAAGACCGGCGCGGGCCTGGAAGTGATCGACCGGGCCCTGGCCGAAGTCCGGTCAGGCGGCGACAGCCGGAAGTGGAAACCGGTTCCGGCGCCCGTCGCCGCCGAAGCTTTTGAAGATCGAGCCTTCTCGTCAGCGTCAGGCGACGCCTGACGCTGGAAGGCTCTAGGGCTCGAAGCGAAGCGTGTCGCGCGTGGCCTCGAAGCGGGTGAGGCGGCCTAGGTAGCTCATCCCCAGCAGCGAGACGTCGAGGCCGTCGGAGACCACCAGGGCCTGCACGTTCTCCAGCCGGGCGCCGTTGATCGAGATGGCGGCCAGGGTCACGGCGGCGGCGCGGGCGTTGCCGCCGGCGGTGGTGACGTTGTGGCCGTACTTCAGCTCGGCGGGCTTGATGCCCAGCTTCTCGGCGTCCTCGGGCGTCAGGGCCACGGCCGTGGCGCCGGTGTCGACGAGGAAGTGGACCTGCTGGGCGGCGCCGGCGGCGCTGGTCACCTGGGCGTCGGCCCAGAAGTGGCCGTCGGCGGCCTTGGACACGGCGCCCGAGCCGGCCTTCGGCGGGCCGGACGAGAACCCTTCGGCCTCAAGCCGCGCGATCCGCAGCGGCTGGGGGCTGATCGCCGTGACGGCGCAGGCGCTGACCAGCGCCGACACGCCCGCCACGATGGCGAGTTTGCCGAAAGAAGACACCTTCATCACCACAGGAAGCGGCCTTTTGGCCTGTCTCGTTGGATCCGAAGCTACTTCAGGTTGGGTTTGGAACCGGTGAACGCGGAGGGTTTCTCAATACTGAATCGCGGGTGCGGCCCGCGTCAGAACATCGCGAGCTTCTCGGGCCGGATCAGACCGCGGCGATCGGGCAGTTCGGCCAGGATGCGATCGCGCTCCTCGTCGGTCAGCCGCGCCCAGGTCGCGACCTCGTTGAGGCGGCGGTAGCACCCGAGGCAGAGGCCGCTCTCGCCGTCGACGACGCAGACCTTGATACAGGGGGTCTTGATGGGGGGAGGCGGGCCATTCATCCGGGGATAGCGTAGGTGACGTTGGCCTGCGCCGCCAGCCGGTCGGGCCCCTCGGTCCAGATCCGCACGTCGCAGATGGCCAGGCGACGGCCCAGGCGCAGCATCTCGGCCTCGGCGTGCAGGTCGCCAGGCTGGGCGCCGCGCAGGAAGCTCATGTTGAGCTGGGAGGTCACCGCCATGAGCTGCGGACCGATGTGCGACAGGACCAGCGCGTAGGCGGCGCTGTCGGCCAGCGACATCAGGGTCGGCCCCGAGATCACGCCGCCGGGCCGCAGCAGGCCCTCGCGGTAGGGCATCAACATCCGGATGCGCCCCGGCTCGACGGCCGTCGTGCGCGGCATGCCCTCACGCGGGGCGTGGGGGAAGGCGCCCTGGATCAGAGCGTTCACGCCCTCGGCGTCGAGTTTCGGTTCCAGCTTGGCCATCGCGCCTTGTGACCTGGGTGACGGGTTTATTACAAGTAATTTATCCTCGGCGTAACACTGACGTATCATGACTGAATATTAATCCGCGAATACTGAACATTGCGGCTTGTTCATTTGAGTTGACGCGACCGGATAGGCAGCATTCTCCCAGGTTCTGAGGGAGATAAATTCATGAAGTACGCAGTCATCGCGCTGGTCGCCGCCACCTTCGCCGCGGGCGCTGCTTCCGCTGCCGTCACCGACGTCGACTATCTGAAGGCCAACCGCTGCAAGGGCCTGGCCACGGGCATCGAAGGCGTCGTCGATCCGGCCGCCCTCAACAGCTTCATCAAGGCCGAGCGCGGCGCGCGGGCCAGCTACATCGTCAACCGCGGCGAGGAAGAGTTCAACAAGGCCCGCCGCGAGGCGAAGAGCGCCGACCGCAAGGACCGCCTGACGGCCGAACTCACCAACGCCTGCCAAGCCTACCTTGGCCCGGCCTCCAACGTCGCCAAGCAATAGTTCCTGAGCCCAACTGAAGGCCCCCCGCCGGCGGGTCGTCCTCGGACGACCCGCTTCTTTTTTGTCCGGCTGGCGCCGGACGATCTGCTTCCTTCCTCGTCCGGCCGGCGCCGGCGACTTGTTTACTTCCCTGTCCGGCCGGCGCTGGCGACTTGTTTGCTTCCTTGTCCGGCTGGCGCCGGACGGGCCGCTTCTTTTTTGCCTGGAACCCCAGCTAGGCCATAGGCTTTGAGGCAGCGTGGCCTGTCGGCCGCGACGAGGGCGTCGATGAGCGTGCTGATCCCGGGCGAGACCTGCTGGCGGACCGAGCCGGCGGACCGCATCGCGTTCCTGGTCGATACCGAGGCCTATTTCACCGCGCTGTACGAGGCTATGCAGAAGGCGCGGCGCTCGATCCTGATCCTGGGATGGGGCTTCGACCCGCGCACTCGGCTGTTCCCCGACGGCCATGACGGCCCCGACGACCCCGACGAGGTCGGCCACGTGCTGTTGCGGCTGGCCAAGGCCCGCCCCGAATTGGATGTCCGCCTGCTGATCTGGAAGTCGGCGCTGCCGATCGCCGCCACCCAGGAGTTCTTTCCGCACAAGGCGCGCAAGTGGTTCGAGGGCACGCGCGTGCAGTTCCGCCTGGACGACCAGGTGCCCTTCGGCGCCTGCCATCACCAGAAGGTGGTGGTGATCGACGACCGCCTGGCCTTTTGCGGCGGCGGCGACATCTCGGTCGACCGCTGGGACACGCCGCGCCACCTGGAGGAGGACCGGCGCCGCATCATGCCCGACCAGGAGTGCCACGCGCCCCGGCACGAGGTGATGATGATGGTCGACGGCGCCGCGGCTCGGGCGCTGGGCGAGCACTTCCGCGAACGCTGGCGCTGCAGCCCTGGCGGCGGCGAGCTCGCGCCGCCGCCTGACGCCGGGGGCGATCCGTGGCCGGATCATGTGCCGCCGCACCTGATCCACGCGCCGGTGTCGATCGCGCGGACCACGCCGCCGTGGCGGGGCCATCCGACGCATGAGGAGATCGGAAGGCTGGCCGTGGCCTGCATCGCCAGCGCCAGGCGCACGATCTATCTGGAAAACCAGTACTTCACGTCGCCGGTGGTCACCGAGGCGCTGGCGCGGCGGCTGGCCGAGCCCGACGGGCCGGAGGTGGTGCTGGTGACCACCGGCCAGGCGCCCAGCTGGTTCGATCGGCTGACCATGGACAACGCCCGCGGCGCGATGGTCTGGCGACTGCGCTCGGCCGACGTTTTCGGGCGGTTCCGGGCGCTCTATCCGGTGACCTCGGGCGGCTCGAAGATAATTGTCCACTCCAAGACCAGCATCTTCGACGACCGGATCGTGCGGGTGGGGTCGGCCAACCTGAACAACCGCTCGGCCGGCTTCGACACCGAGATCGAGCTGGCGGTGGAATGCGAGGGCGAAGAGGCGCGGAGCCAGGCGACGGCGCTGCTCAACCGGCTGGTCGGCCACTTCATCGGCTACACCGGCGACGCGGTGGCCAAGGCCCGCGCCGAGCGGGGCGGCCTGGTCCACGCCATCGACGCCCTGAACCGCGAGGGCCGGCTGATGCCGGTGGACCCGTCGCGCAGCCACCCGTTCGCCGAACTGATCGCCGCCCTGCACCTGGGCGATCCGGCCGGGCCGGAGGACTCCTGGCGGCTGGGCCGCCGGCGCGAGCGCCTGTTCGCCCAGGCCCGGGCGCTGGGCGAGCGATAGGGAACAGCGTCCTTCTCCCCTTGCGGGAGAAGGTGGCTCGCGTAGCGAGACGGATGAGGGGTCGCGCTCCGCTGTCCGACTCGCTGCGCACCGCAGGCGCCGTCTTTCGTGGTTTGAATCTTGCGGCGCTGACGCGCCAACGCAGCCGAAAGGCCAGCACAACCCCTCATCCGTCAGCCTTCGGCCGACACCTTCTCCCGCAAGGGGAGAAGGGCGCGGTGAGTCCGTTTCGGCGCGCCTCAGTCCAGCTCGAAGTCCATCACCAGCGGCAGGTGGTCGGACGCCACGCGGGTCAGGGGATCGAAGGGAGCGGAGACGTCCTGGACCTCGATCCCGGCGCTCACGAACAGATGGTCGATGCGCAGGACCGGCAGGGGCGAGGGGAAGGTGGACGTCGGCTGTTTGCGGGCGGCCAGTCGGCGGGCCGGCTTCAGGCGCTGGGTGAGCGTGCGGTAGACGATCGAGCTGGCGGTGGCGTTGAAGTCGCCCAGCAGGATCACCGGCCAGCGGCAGTCGGGATGCTCCAGCCATTCCGGGCCGGCGAGGTGGGCGGCCTGGATCTGCTGCTCGCGCGGCACCAGGCCCAGGTGGGTGTTGATGATCTGCAGCGGCCGGCCGCCCACGTCGACCTCGATCCAGAGCGCGCCGCGCGGCTCCAGCGCCTTCAGGCGGTCGTAGCCGGGGAGGGGGGCGGCCTTCACCAGCCGCTCGGGCAGCGAGGTGAGGATGGCGTCGCCGTAGAGCTCCTCCTCGACCCGGAAAGCCGGGTGGAAATGGCAGGCCATCTCCAGGAGCTCGGCGATCTCGTGGGCCTGGTCCACGTGATTGGTCCGCCGGCGCCCGACGTCCAGTTCCTGCAGCGCGACGATGTCGGGGTTGAGCGCCGCCAGCACGGCGGCCACGCGTCCCACATCGAGACGGCGGTCGTTCCCGACGCAGCGATGCACATTGTAGGTCACGATACGGGTCATGCGGGCGACGGTGTGTGGCTTGTTCCTGGGGCGAAGGAAAGGCGGCTTGGCTGTTGGCGCAGTCCTTGCTTTAACGCTTCAGTAACCAAAGCGTAGGGACCGAAATGCTCCATCTGATCGCACTGGCCACCGCGGCCATCTCCTCGGCGGCATCGGTCTCGGCGGCTCCGGCCCCCGAACTTCGCGAAGTGACCTGGGTCGCCACGCCCACCGGCCAGGATATCGCCAACGTCTATCCGCCCACGGCGGTTCAGGCCGGCAAGAGCGGCGCGGTGCTGCTGGAGTGCAAGGTCGCCACCCAGGGCTCGCTGGAGAAGTGCGCGGTCCAGATCGAGGACCCGGTGGGCCTCGAGTTCGGCATGGCCGCCCTGGAGCTGGCCCCGCTGTTCAAGATGAGCGCGAACGCCCCGGACGGCTCGGCCACCGCCGGCCGCACGATCCGCATCCCGATCATGTTCTCGATCGTCCAGGGCGACTGACCGACGGACGCCTTCCGGATGGCGCGCTAGGATCGCGCCTTCGGAGGCCAAATGATTTCCATCCTCCTCGCCGCCGCACTCGCCGGCGCGACGCCCGAGACTGCGGTCGTGGCCGAGACGGCCGACTACCGGCAGTGGCCCAGCGCCTACGACTGGTACCTCGCCACGCCGGAGAGCGTGCACGCCCGCGGGCTCGCGGGACGGGCCGTGCTGCTGTGCAAGGCGACCGACCTGGGCATCCTGGCGAAGTGCAAGGTGCAGGACGAGGATCCGAAGGGCGCCGGCTTCGGCAAGGCCGCCATGAGCCTTCGTACGAAGATCAAGATGGTCCCGACGCCGAAGGGCCAGGCGAAGTGGGTGCTGGTGCCGTTCCGCTGGGACAAGCGCGGGCCCTACCTGCCGCCGCAGCTGCCCTGAGCGTCTTCCGCTTACGTTGACGTTAGCGTCATCTTTTCTCCCGTCATGGCCGCGCGTATAGGGTCGAGCCAATCGATACGGCGTAAGCCGTGGCTGGAGGATGACCCGATGAACCTCGACTTCACCCCTGAGGAAAACGCGTTCCGCGACGAGGTCCGGGCCTTCATCAAGGAGAACTACCCCGCCGCCCTGCGCAAGGCGCAGGACGAGCACCGGGCGCTCACCAAGGACGAGTACCTGATGTGGCACAAGGTGCTGGCCGCCAAGGGGTGGGTCGCGCCGGGCTGGCCGAAAGAACTGGGCGGGACGGGATGGACCCCCACCCAGAAGTACATCTGGTCGGAAGAGACCGCGCGCGCCGACTGCCTGCCGATCCTGCCGTTCGGCATGTCGATGCTGGCGCCGGTGATCTACACGTTCGGCACCGACGAGCAGAAGAAGAAGTTCCTGCCCGACATCTACAACGGCAATGTCTGGTGGTGTCAGGGCTACTCCGAGCCGGGCGCCGGGTCGGACCTGGCCAGCCTGAAGACCAAGGCCGAGCGGATCACCGCCGACGACGGCAAGGAATACTACATCGTCAACGGCCAGAAGACGTGGACGACGCTGGGCCAATACGCCGACTGGGGCTTCTTCCTGGTGCGCACCGACCCCGACGCCAAGCCGCAGTCGGGCATCTCGTTCCTGCTGATCGACATGAAGACGCCGGGCATCACCGTGCGCCCGATCATCACCCTGGAAGGCGGCCACGAGGTCAACGACGTCTTCCTCGACAACGTGAAGGTGCCGGTCGAGAACCGCATCTTCCACGAGAACCAGGGCTGGACCTGCGCCAAGGCGCTCTTGGCGCACGAGCGCTCGGGCATCGCCGGCGTGGCGCGCTCGAAGCGGAACCTGGAGAAGCTGCGTTCCATCGCGAACACCGAGCGCTCGGACACGGGTTCGGCGCTGCTGGCCGACGCCTTCTTCCGCCGCAAGGTGGCCGAGCTGGAGATCGACCTGACGGCGCTGGAGTTCACCGAGCTGCGGACGCTGGCGGGCGAGTCGAGCGGCAAGGGCCCCGGCCCGGAAAGCTCGATCCTCAAGATCAAGGGCACCGAGATCCAGCAGCGCCTGCAGGAGCTGGCGCTGGAGGCGGTGGGCCACTACGGCGCGCCGTTCCTGCGCGACCTGTCGGGCTCGAACGCCACGGTCGGCCCGGACTACGCCCGCGGCCTGGCCGGCGAAATGT
>Ga0065165_1000442_pt1 | contig 65218 bp, 61 predicted proteins | sample AraplaMF_Cvi_mMF_FD_63813 | JGI IMG/M metagenome (GOLD analysis project Ga0065165, IMG submission 63813) | Arabidopsis root microbial communities from the University of North Carolina, USA - plate scrape MF_Cvi_mMF (version 2) (version 3) | ecosystem: Host-associated > Plants > Roots >...
AACGCACTCGCGGGCATCATTGCGCCTACTACTGCGCTACCCATGCTCACGCAGGATGTTACTTATACGGCTTTTAATCAACCAGAAAAGATTACTGAAAACGGTTCGGGCCAGCCTTACGAGCTCACCTACACCTACGATGCCGGTTACCAGCGCATCAAAGGCCTCATGAAAAAGAACGGCGTGCTGATCAACACGCATTACTATTTCGGAAGCTACGAGAAGGATATTACGACCGGTGTTTCCGACAAGCACCTGCATTACATCCACACGCCCGCAGGACTCTCCGCGATCGTGATCCGCGAGAACGGCACGGACCAGTATTACTATACCTACACCGACCACCTTGGCTCGCTGCTCACATTAACCGCCCCTAACGGCGCCGTCATCCTCGATCAAAACTTCGACGCCTGGGGCCGTCTTCGTCATCCTGCCAATTGGGATTACACTAACGTTCCGGCTCCGACCAGCTACCTGTACCGCGGATTCACCGGCCATGAGCATTTGACCAATTTCAATTTGATCAATATGAATGGGCGGATGTATGACCCGGTGGTCGGGAGGGTACTGAGCGTAGATAATTATGTGCAGAATCCGTATTCGACGCAGGCGTATAACCGGTATAGCTATGTGATGAACAATCCGTTGAAGTATACTGATCCGAGCGGGCAATTTCTCGTATCAGGCCTAATGGGCTTTTGGCAGGGATTAGTTAAAACTGGCAGCCTGAAAGGCGCTTTTACAGAAGCAACACACAGGGTAAAAATGGAAAGCCGAATCTGGGCAGGGATGTTTCAAACCGATCCAAACAAAAGTAACAAAAAGAGATTCTGGGAATTAGTATCTCGTTTTACCTGGCAAGCGCCCCAGGTTCTCGGTGGTCAGTCGGCAGCGCATGTGGTAAACACCATTTTTGGAAATGTAAATTCTGTGGATTACAAATACGGAGCAACAGTTGTCAGGACTTCTGGGGACTGGGGAGCCCTTACACAAGGTAACTACATTATCGGTGATGCGAGCATAGCACCCGACGCGAACAATCCACTTTTTCAACATGAGTATGGTCACTATATCCAAAGCCAATCCATGGGACCGGCGTATTATCCAAGAGTGGGAATAACAAGTGTATTAAGCAGTGGGGAGCACGACTTCCATCCGGTTGAACAAGACGCAAACAGACGGGCATTTCTTTATTTCAATCAACATGTATCTGGTTTTCAAAATGACGGCACTGAAACTAGCGACCTCAGCTCAGACATCCAAGGTATTAATCTAGGTTGGGACTTTTTTAATAATCCACTAAATATTGACGGATCTGGCAGAAGGTGGCAATATGTGGACTTCACAGATAAACTTGCAAGAGACCGACTTAACGTAATACGAGTTGGTGCAAATTTTTGGGATTACATATCGATGTTTAACCCAGGAATGGTAGATCCCGTTTGGGTTGGAATATTAAATGCGTTGCGATACAACAAATAATCAATAAGGTACTATGAAACATAAACTATGGTCTCTGCTAGCTTTCACCATGTTTGTTGCAAGCACTTGTCATCGCGAGGGACCGGATTGCCACCACAATATCATTTTCAGAAATGGTTCAAAAACACCAATCATATATGCATTACCATTTACAGACCTCAGCGGCTGTATTTTAGAAAATCACTTTAAAGCGGATCCCGGTGAGGAATTTGCCCTTGACCTGCCCAGATATTGCTGGGAACAGGAGCTAGCAAAAGGAAAAAATGCTGAACTATATGTAATAGACCCCGCAAAGTTTAATGTGGGTTTCCGTTTCTACGATTGTGACTCAATACCGATCAAAAACAAAGTATTGAAGCATTACGAGCTCACTCTTGATGACCTAAAGAGAAACAATTTTACTATAACCTATGATAACTGATCATCCAAGGGCGTCCATCAAATTCAAACTATTCCTATTGGTGCTATTGGTCGCACTTTCTTTGGCAAACACCTGCCATCGCGAAGGTCCCGATTGTCATCACGGTATTGTAATCGAAAATGCATCATCGGATTCCGTAATTTTTGCATTAAAGTTTTATAATCTAACACATCAGAATGTAACACATTGTGGTTTAGACGGAGAAGTTTTACAACCTAATTCAAAATTGGACTGGGGTGGATTTAGAACTTGCTGGGAAAATAGGCTCTCCAACGGAAAATCAGAAGAGATTTATTTCATTGATCCAAAGCATTTTTACCAAGGGGGTGGGTTCTATGATTGCGACTCAATAGATATAAAAAACAAAGTGTTGAAACACCACGTATTCAATCTAGATGATTTAAAAAAGAATAATTTCACAATCACTTACAAATAATCAAGCATAATCTCTTCATATATAAAACACCACTATCCGTAAATCTCATGAAGCCCAAGCTATACTCCTTATTACTCCCTCCAACATTAGCGGCAAGTAGCTACAATCGCGAGGGCCCGAACTGCCACCATAACATTATTTTCAAAAACAGTTCAAGTGACACAATAATTTATGCACTCAAAGGGAGCAACGGCAGCGGTCTCTGCACTTTGGTTTTTACTCCAACGCGGACCCGAACGAAGACGTTATTTTGGACTTACCAAGATACTGTTGGGAGCAAGAACTAGGAAAAGGAAAAACTGCTGAAATGTATGTAGTTGATCCAAGAAAATTTATTTCAGGTACCGGCTTCTATGATTGTGATTCAATACCGATAAAAAACAAAGTATTGAAGCATTATGAGCTTACCCTAGATGACCTAAAGAAAGCCAATTTCACGATTGTTTATGAATAATTGAACTCTTACATAGCCTAGTTAAACAAATGAAAAACACACTGACGCTATTCATTCTCTTTCTCATTTGCAGCGCCCAGGTTTGTTCGTCACAAGACGATCCCAAAGTGGTTAGCCAAGAATACGAATCCTGCTGTGGCACCCAACCCGTCGAGTTTTCCTATGAAAAGAAGCGTATTTACGTACCAAATGTCTTTACTCCCAACAAGGATGGTGTGAATGATTATTTCTTCCCTGTCGTGAATGATGTCGTTACCGATGTATGGGGCTTTGCGGTGTACACCGTTGAAGGAGATACCATGCTATACCAAAAAACCTATTTCAATTCCAAGATGCCAGTACAGGAATACGGCTGGGATGGATTACGGCCGGACGGATCGCGGTACAAGGGCGCGTTCCGGTACAAAATGCGCGTGGATGATATGTTAGCAAACAAGCACATTGTCGAGGGTCGGGCGTGTGCGATCCTATGTGGGAGCGGATCGGAAGTCTTTCAGGCAAAAAGCGGGTGTTACTTCTCCGTTCAAGCTGGTAAAGAGGGCACGTTGGATAAATCGGTCGCCAATGGCGAAAAAGACTGTTTCAAATAAATACAGTAAGCACATCACACTATAATCTTAGCTACCCTACTTATGAAAACATGCCTTGCCAGAACTGCGCTTTTCATTATCATGATAGCCCTACCCGGCATTACAAATGCACAGATCAAATTTACCTACGACAATGCTGGCAACCGGACCAAAAGGGAGTTTAATGGCACCCTCGCCCAGCTCGACGCCAAAGTTCTTCTCCGGGGAGCGTACCGCCCGGGACAGGCGAACATGGCCACCGATTTACAAACCTATTTCAGCGCGAATTCGGGCTTGTTGCCAACCACAGACCCCTATGGCGGGAATGTCGCTTACAACAATATTGGCAACCCGGCAGGAGTAGCTGGTGCGCTGGTAGATTGGGTAAAGATTGAAATTCGCGATGCCGCAAACCCTGCGGTAAAGCTTCAATCGAAAAGCCTGTTGCTAAAACCGAATGGAAGCATTGTCGACATAGATGGTACGCTTCCGAAATTCATTGGACAAAGCTCTCCGGTACGGCTAGCGGTTTTCCACAGGAACCATGTTGCCATTCTGAGCAACCCGATTGCTTCATTCAACGCAGGTACAACGGTCTACGACTTCACAACCGCCCTTAACAAGGCTAGTCAGCTTCCAGGGGACGCCGCCCAAATGGGTATTTTCAATGGAAAGTGGTATATGTTGGCAGGCGATGTAAATAACGATTTGAGCGTTGATGCTACTGATATGTCAATTGCTACAAACGACTTTCTGGACGGTCTTTATGATCAGTATCTTTTTACTGATGTAAACCTAGACGGTGGCGTAGATGCGACGGACGGGAGTATAATGAATAATGCATTTTTGAATGGTTACTACTCGACTTTGATAAATTATGGGCAATAGAATTTCCGTTACCACACGCACAAAAGAATACTTACCTAACTAAGAGGGTTATCTTTTCGCATTCTGTGACTCAAATACACTGATCAAATGAAAACGGTTCGATCGTCTAGGAGTTCGCCGCGGGAGGGGCTCCAAACTGAATACCAACGACTACTTAAATGGAATCTTCGATATTCTGATTTCAGGAGAAAATCCCGCTTTGTCAAGTTCATAATGGAATGAAGCTGCCCATTCCTGTGCCATTTCGACTTTTGGGCCAAACATTATTCCTTTTATTAATGACTTTACCTCAAATAACTCAACATAAACTCTCGGAAATTCTCCAACATCAACTTTCTTCTTTGTTCCCAATCCGCTCATAACCAGCCGAATTTCTTGTTCATATTGATATTCAGAACTTTTGAACAAAAAAGTTATTGAATTTAGAATCACCGCCAGCGTTTTCCGGTCATCCTCAGACAATTCTTCACCTGACAGCATTTCCGAAATATTTTCATGGAGCTTCCCCATCAAGAGATTAAAGCGTTTATTAGCAGCTGCCGATAGTCCAGGGACATTAAACTTTGCTTTTTTCCCAGACTCACGATAGGCCACTCGAAAAAAATCTACTTCATCGTCCACCAGAAAATCAATGTATGGGTTGCTCTGGTAAGAATCTCCCATCAATAAATCACTTAATGTACCAAGAACACGTTCCCTGCTAAATATAATTGCGCAACCTCTGGCCTCATCCTTGTTTTCCTTGCCATACATTCGCCATAGAGTTAAATCGTTGCTCTTAGTCGCCTCAACAAAGCTTCCAATAAACGGTTTCGGTGCGAATTGCATTGAAACTATATCACCTTGGCTGGCACCGTCTAAAACTATGGGTGGAAGAAAATCAAAAAGCTCGCGCCCTTCTGAAGCATCGTTCAAAAATGTCCCTTCAGAGATTCGAAATTTACTGTTCTCCAATATTAGAAGGCGAGCAACCGTTAGACTTGTGTAGTGAGTAACTCGCTCACCCTTAAAAAGTAGAGCAGATCTAATATCGCCGATTAGCCGATCTATTCGACGATAATTTTCGTTCTTCGCAAGAGTTGGCAACTCAGCAAGCATGGCTACCGCCTTATCTCTGAAGTAGCCGCCGTCTGATGCTAGCTCTAAATATTTCTGAATATCTTGAATCGCTTCCCTGTATCGCTTTAACTTTCCAAGCAAAATTGCTCTATTGAAATATGCAATTCCTTGTTTTGGGTGTTCTGTTATAAGATTACCAAATATCTTAACCCCACCTTCAAAATCTTTACTTTTCTCAAATACAAGACGAAGGTTGTTAAACAGACTTCCATAATCGGGGGTCAATTCGATACCCTTCAAAAAATCTGATTGCGCTGCTTCAAAGGCACCGCGCTTCCCAAACATCACTCCCCGCGAATTGTATATTGTTGCATTAGCAGGATCAAGCTCAATCGCCCGATTAAAAGCGTCTACGGACTCCAGCCGCCCCAAACTTTCCAATGCCACAGCTAAGCCCTGATGAAAGGCAGGTTCGTCAGGATGGCCAACCAACCGTTCTTCAAACAGATTCAGCGCTAACATAAAATCCCCCTTCTCAATATCGAGCATTCCACGATAGTAAGTAGCCAATACGTTATCGGGATCAATGGATAAGCTCTCTTCGATTGCACTTTCGGCCCCTTCTAGGTCACCCTTCAATAACAGCGATGCTTTAAGCGCATACAAATCAGCATCCTGACAAGCGGTTAAAACATCCTGCGTAAGCATATCCAGTGCCAATTGCTTGTTGCCACTACGTATGGTGCGCCTAACAGTCTTTTTAATGATCTTGGGTGAGGGCTTATTATCCATTACAACGGCTTGTCGAGGAAGGTTAGTCGAATTTTTAGGTAAGACAACAGAATAATATGCAACAAAAAAATGCCTGATAATTATCTCATTATCAGGCATTTAAATTCAAGTTGCTCCCGAAGCTGGGCTCGAACCAGCGACCCTCTGATTAACAGTCAGATGCTCTAACCGGCTGAGCTATTCGGGAATCATTATCCGGTTGTTGTACTCGAATTGTGGTGCAAATCTAGTAATTCAAGTTATACGGCGCAAGTTTCGGCATTAAAAAATTATTACGCTTGCACTTTCGTAAGGATTAACTCCTTGACTTTCTTAGCATCTCCCTTCGTAAAATTATTGATAATTATTTCAGGACGCATGCGTGGAATGATCCGGATCGTCGAAAAAAACATCCCGCTGTCGATCTCTACGCCGGAGATGTCCGAGTAAAACACGAAATTATCGTTGCTTCTGAAAAGTTTCCTGACTTTGAAGGTTACCCCCTTTTCTCCGAAAGTGATTTCATCGGGAAAGAATGGGTTCATGAGCCCGCTGGCGCTGAATCGCTCGTTCATATTTGAATAGGTTATTAAATGAATGCTTACAAAGGTACGTATACGACTTTCTTAGTTTCAAAGAATTCTTCCCCGAAAAAGTCGGAAAGCGCGTAAACCTGCGGCTTTTCTTTGATCTCAGAGAGCTCTTCGGTTAAGTCGCCACCTTTGAGGTATAAAATTCCGTTCCTACGGTCATGGAAGGAATTGCGGCTGACGTTCTTCTTCACCCAGCCCACAAACGGCGCCATGCGTGTCACAGCACGGCTTACTACGAATTCATAACTTTCGTCGAGCTTTTCCGCACGCACCTGCTCGGCCCGTACGTTGTCGAGCTTCAATGCATTCACGACTTCCTGTACCACGCGGATTTTTTTGCCAATGCTGTCGACGAGATGAAACTGTGCCTCAGGGAACATAATGGCCAATGGCACCCCGGGAAAGCCTCCGCCGGTACCCACATCGAGAACGGCCGTTCCGGGGCGGAATTGATGCACTTTAGCAATGCCGAGCGAATGCAGCACATGGCGTTCATATAAGGTATCGATATCCTGACGGGAAATCACATTCACACGGGCATTCCAGTACTCGTACAACTCGCCCATTTGTCCGAACTTGTCGCGCTGGTCGGCGGTGAGTTCCGGAAAGTATTTATCAATCAATTCCATGATTTACGGGGTTTTCTGCTCGTCATGGTCAAAAACCCGAAAACGAGGTAATAAATAAAAAGTGCAAAGTCCATCAGCAAAAAGCTGAACCACTCGACGGTTTTATCCAACTTCATATTAATAATGATCAGCAGGAACCACTGAATAGCCCACCTTACGCCAAAAATAGCGCCAAGGAATTGCAATAATAGCGTATCTTTCATGATCAGCCCCCATGCCAAAGTAACCAGCCCCAGCAACCAGGTGGCGATGTGCGCGGCCGAAAGCATCCCGAGCAATACTTTGTTGCGTGGCTTGTAGTACCGGCTTACCGAAATATGCCGGCGTTTTTGCCGAAACCAGTCCTTCCAGTTGGTCTTGGGAAGTGAGTAAACGAAGGAATCTTCTTCGATGGAAATGGTAGTATTCGAGCTTGTCGCAACCTCATTCAGGAAAATATCGTCATCGCCCCCGAATACGTGTTTGTGCGTATAAAAGCCTTTGTTGGCAAAAAATACAGAGCGCTTATATAATATGTTGCGTCCGACCCCCATGTAAGTCATTCCGGCCAATGTGAAAGACAGGTATTGAACGGCCGCATAAAAGGTTTCGCAACGGATAAACCAGTTGAGCAAACCTTTTTGCTTGAAATAGGGTGAAAAGCCCAACACAATATCCTTATTCTCGGTTACCCGGGAGGTCATGGCGGTTATCCAGTGGTTCGAGGCCGGCCGGCAATCCGCGTCCGTCATGAGTGCAATGGGGTATTTGGCCTGTTTCATGCCCACGGTCAATGCATATTTTTTGGGCGTAACGTGATTAAACTGATCGTTGATGCGGATGTAACGAATGTTTTTCCAGCCATTGATATGCTCACGGATATACTCCTCGCTGCCGTCGTCGGAGCGATCGTCGAGCAAGATCACCTCGTATTCGGGATACTCCTGTGCATCCAGCAGCGGAATGAGCTCCGTCAGGTTCTCTCTTTCATTCCAGGCACACACCAATACGGTTACTCCGGGCATGGCATTGCCATAATTAGCGCCCTTTCCGTAAAATGCCAGCCGTGTAAAAAAGAAGAGATAATAGAATAACTGAACAGCTACGAACGCTCCCAGCGCATAGAGTAAAGAATCGGCCACAACAGAAGAGAGATGTAAAATTTTACCATATTCATGCAAATATACTGTCATTGACAGGAATCTTCGAGGCGTTACCCCTATTTTTGCACACCAGCAATTTAAAACCTTTTAATGAAGTTTACATTACAAGTTGAGGATCCCCATTCGAAAGCGAGGGCCGGATTGGTCGAGACGGATCATGGGGTGATCCAGACGCCCATCTTCATGCCAGTGGGTACCGCGGGGACTGTAAAAGCAGTTCATCAGCGTGAATTAAAGGAAGATGTCAAGGCACAAATCATATTAGGAAACACCTATCACCTATATCTCCGCCCCGGGCTCGATATTCTCGAAAAGGCCGGCGGGCTGCATGCATTCAACGGCTGGGACAGGCCGATATTGACCGACAGCGGCGGCTATCAGGTGTATTCGCTTGCTGGAACCGGCCGTAAAATAAATGAAGAAGGTGTGGTATTTAAGTCACACATTGACGGTGGCGTACACACCTTCACGCCCGAGAACGTGATGGACATCCAGCGTACGATCGGTGCGGACATCATCATGGCATTCGATGAATGCACGCCTTACCCGTGTGATTTCTCGTACGCACGCAAGTCCATGGAGATGACGCATCGCTGGCTCACGCGGTGCTGCAACCGGTTCGACAGTACCGAACCACGCTATGGCCACAGCCAGACGTTGTTCCCGATCGTCCAGGGAAGCGTTTATAAAGACTTACGGAAGCAATCCGCCGAGTTTATTGCGGCCGCCGGCCGCGAGGGCAATGCGATCGGCGGCCTTTCGGTAGGTGAGCCGGCAGAGATCATGTACGAACTCACCGAGGTGGTTTGCGATATTCTGCCAAAGGATAAACCGCGCTACCTCATGGGCGTGGGCACACCCGCGAACATCCTGGAATGCATTTCACTGGGGGTAGACATGTTCGATTGCGTGATGCCAACCCGGAACGCACGCAATGGCATGATTTTTACAACGGAAGGTATCATTAACATCCGCAACGAAAAGTGGAAGGATGACTTGTCACCGATCGACGCTGGACTCGGGGGACACGTTAGTACATTTTACAGTAAGGCCTATCTGAGGCATCTGGTAAAATCCGGCGAGATGCTCGGAGCGCAGATTGCGAGCATCCATAACCTGACATTCTATTTATGGCTGGTTAACAGTGCGAGAGAGAAAATTATCGACGGAACTTTCGCTTCCTGGAAGCGGGAAATGGAAAAAAAATTGAATCAACGACTTTGAAAGTTCAAAAAAGGAGGTTTCTTTCGGGTAAAATTTGAATTAAATATCAGGAAACTTTTCCATTTGTATCAACTTGCGGTTGATTAAGTGATATTGATAACCTATTTTTGTGCGCACTAGGCATTTGGTTAATGTTGCGATTAGCCGTGAAAACAATATATAACTTTACTCATAAAATTGGATATAGATCAATCCTAGTTAATCTTAATAACGCTAACTTGAATAGTATGAAAAAAGTATCCCAGTTGATTGGTTCGTTTGCCTTGGGAGCAATGATGGCGCTGCCTTCATTCGCACAGCCGCTGGTGCAACCGAATTCTCCGGATTACAATCCAAAAGCGACGTACGATGGCCCTTACAAATTGAACACCTGGTCAATTTCCGCACACTTTGGCCCAACGCTGTTTTTTGGTGATTTAAGAGAATATGACTTCTGGCCTGTTACCAAAACAAACTCTGACAGCCACAAGGAATCCGGAACTTTTCAAGGAGGCCTCACTTTGAACAAACAACTTTCATACCTGTTCGGCGCTCGCCTGGACGCATCTCTGGGTAGCCTGAGAGGTATGAAACGTCGTAACTATAACCGCTATTTTGAAGGAAGCTACTTCGATGTATCGCTTTCAGGAACTGTTAACCTGAAAGGACTTCTGATGGGTCCCAACAAAATGAAGCGTTGGAAAATCGACGCGTATGCAGGTATCGGTCAGGTGTTTTACGATGCTACGGCATATGACCTGACAGGTGGTGTGAAACTGCGTGAAACCGGTAACATGAACGACTGGATCGTTCCGACAGGATTGAACATCAACTACGAAGTAACTCCAAGAATCGATATCGGTGTTGACTTCCGTTTGACCCATACTAACTCCGACTATCTGGACGCTACTTACGGTGGTGACTACGACAGAACACCTAACAGCTTCAATATTAAAGATCAGAAAACTTCCCACAAAGGGAACTCTGAGCTTGACAGCTACGGATACGGTGCAATCCAGGTAACTTACAAATTGGGCAAAAAGCCTTTGAAAGTTCAGAAAGTGGATGGCAAATGGGATTACAAACCAGAAGAAGGCGGTTACTACCACCTGCGTTACACAGATCCACGTGTATTGGTTAAGCCTCCGAAAATCCTTACACTCGAAGAAATGGACTCCGTTGCAAAAGCAAACCGTCCAAAAGATATCGACCCACGCTTGTTGCTTGATACCGATGGTGACGGTGTATCCGACTTCTTCGATAAAGAGCCTAATTCACCAGCAGGAAGCATTGTTGACGGTGCTGGTCGCGTACTCGACTTCGATTCTTACGTGAAAAATGCATTGGCAACAGGCGCAGCTTGCTCCGAGATCTTTGCTAACGTAACATTCGATACCGACAAAAACGTATTGAAACCTGAATTCCAGGAATTGCTGAAAAACGTAGCAGCGTTGATGAACAAAAACGGGTGCCGCTTGCAACTGGCTGGTCACACCGACCGTCGTGCATCTGACCGTTATAACGTCGCGCTTTCAAAACGCCGCGTAGATGCAGTGAAAAACTTCCTGATCAACGAAGCTGGTCTGCAAGACCCAAGCAAAGTGATCGTAGACTACTTCGGATCATTCAAACCTATCGCCGACAGCGCAACCCGTGCAGGTTTGCAGAAAAACCGTCGCGTAGAATTGAAACTTCTTCCTTAATAGTTGAAGAAACGACTTAAAGAGAAAGGCTCCCGTCGGGAGCCTTTCTCTTTTTAATATATTGACACGCCAAATCAATTAGCCACATCATAACAACGCAACAGGGAATTAATGAAACAATATGATTATCTGGTAGTAGGAGCAGGTTTGTGGGGATCGGTATTTGCCCATGAGGCAACCAAACGCGGAAAGAAATGTCTCGTAATCGATCGCCGCGACCATATCGGAGGTAATGTCTATTGCGAGAATGTCGAAGGCATTAATGTCCATAAATACGGCGCCCATATATTTCATACCAACGACAAGGACATCTGGGATTATGTGAATTCCTTCGTGGAATTCAACCGTTACACCAATTCCCCGGTGGCCAATTTCAACGGTGAGCTCTACAACCTTCCATTTAACATGAACACTTTCTACCAGCTATGGAAAGTGCGTACGCCCGAGGAAGCAAAGGAAAAAATCCGTCAGCAGGTGGAAGAGGCAGGTATTAAGGACCCGCAAAACCTGGAAGAGCAGGCCATCTCATTAGTTGGTACCGACATTTACGAGAAGCTGATCAAGGCTTATACAGAGAAACAATGGGGAAGAAAAGCCACGGAACTACCGGCCTTCATTATCAAGCGACTTCCGGTACGGTTTACATTCGACAATAACTACTTCAACGACCGCTACCAGGGCATTCCTATCGGAGGCTACAATAAGCTTACCGAAGGACTGTTGAAAGGCGTGGACGTTCGTCTGGGTGTGGATTTCTTCAAAGAAAGGGAAGCATTAGCGGCCCTGGCGGAAACCATCGTTTACACCGGCCCTATCGACGAGTATTTCGACTTTCGCTTCGGCCAGCTCGAATACCGGAGTCTGCGCTTTGAAAATCAGCTGCTGGATCAAGACAATTACCAGGGAAATGCCGTGGTAAACTATACGGATGGTGAAACGCCTTTTACACGCATTATCGAGCATAAGCACTTTGAATTCGGTACGCAGCCCAAAACCGTGATCACCCACGAGTATCCGCAGGAATGGGTGAAAGGTGCCGAGCCGTATTATCCGGTGAACGACGACAAAAACACCGCGGTATTTAATCAATACAGGGCCATGGCTGCCGAAGAGCCCAATGTTATTTTTGGGGGAAGGCTCGCTGAATACCGCTACTACGACATGCACCAGGTAGTAGCATCAGCGCTTAAAAAAGTGAAAGTACATTTCGATTCTTAAAAAATATTTTTTGCTAAAAAACCTGTTTCAAGTCATTGAAACAGGTTTTTTGTTTTTTCGGTGAAATTCTGAAAAAAAACTTTTGTAGAAGTCGCGTTACCAAAATTACAGGCCAACGTCTAAATGCTATCACCTAAACCGTGCAGGCAATGTTGGCATCCAAAATTCAGATTGCAGATTTCGCAGCTTTTCAAGACTGGTCACAGCACCCGCTTTGGAAAGCGATCCGGTTCCGTTGGTACTGGTTTCTCATTTCACCGGCACTCTCGGTGTTGGTTGGATTCACCTTCCTGCGGTATAAAACGCCGCATTATACCATTACAGCCTCCCTGCTGGTTCAGGACGACTCACGAGGCAGCGATTTTCATGAAACGGCCCTATTGGAGGAGCTCGGGCTGCCCGACGCTACCAGTAGTGTAGAAAACGAAATTGAAATACTCAGAAGCCGGACTCTGTTAAGCCAGGTAATCGCCGACCTCCATTTAACAACCCAATACTTCGCCTCCGGCCATCTCAAAACTACCGAGTTGTATGAGAAAACTCCTTACAGAATCAGATTTATTAAATCGCGCCGCTCAAAACCAATAGCCTATCACCTCAATAGACAAACCGGCAACACATTTACGCTTCAAACTCCTGCGGGTATTTACAAAGGCCATTTTGGTCGGAGCTTAAAACTTCCGCACGGGACGGCAGTCATTGATACCACGCGTTTCAAACCTGCTTCCGAGTATCAATATGCCTTCAAAATATCGGAAACAGAAGCGGTACTCGACCATTACTCACGCGTTTTGAGCATCCAGGCGCCCAACAAAACAGCCAGTTTGGTGAACCTCTCGGTACGGGACGTCTTGCCCATGAAAGGTGAGGCTATTTTGAAGCAACTCATTGCACGGTATCAAAAGGCGAGTATCGGTGAGAAAAACAAAGTGGCCGACAACACCATTGCCTTCATCAACACCAATCTGACACGCATTTCACACGAACTGACGCAGGTTGAAACAAACATCGAACGCTTCCGCAAACGCCACAGGGTCATCGATATGACGGAAGATAGCCGCCAGGCGCTTCAAAGGTCAGCGAGCAATGCGATGGAAGAAAAAGAGTTAGCTATCCGCCTGAAAATCGTACAACTACTCGAAGCACATCTGCGCGAGAAGCCCGCTACCGCCATTCCCTCCGCATTATATCCGCAGGAGGGCAATTTTGAGACATTAGCAGGAAAATACAACGAAATGCAGCTCGCGAAGGTAACGGCGCTCGCGACACTGGCACCTGATCACCCACGATTGAGGTCGCTCGAAAAACAAATAGAGGCTTTGAGAAATAACCTGTTCGACGCAGTTCAGCATCAAATGCGGGAACTCAAACTGAGCGTCGCCGCCATCCGCAATTATACCAAAGAATCAGAGGCCGAAATAGCGCAACTACCCAGACATCAGCGGGCGTTTCTCTCACAATCGCGCGAGCAGGGTATCCAGCAAGAGCTGTATTTGTTTTTGCTCAAAAAACGCATGGAAACTGCGATCTCCCGCTCTGCAAACATTGCTAACGCAAGGATTGTCGACCCGCCAAAGGCCGGCCGGCTTCCCGCCTATCCCAACCGGCAGCTGACCATCCTGATAGCAGTCTTCACGGGCATTCTGGCGCCAGTCGGGGTGATGTATACCGGGCAGATCTTCAATAACAAAATCACTTCGAAAGAAGATATCCTGCGGCACTGCGATGTGGTGATCCTCGGAGAGATCAGCCAGCAAAGTCGCGCGGCTTTGTTAAAAATGGCGGACAATCGCAGTCTTGTCAGGGAGCAGTTCCGTTCGTTGCGTACGAATATTCAGTTTGTGACAGGCGCAAGGCAACATACGGTACTATTGCTTACCTCCGCCATGGCCAACGAAGGGAAATCGTTCGTAGCTATGCACCTCGCGCATTCACTCGCGCTCGCAAATAAGAAAGTTCTCCTTATCGATTTCGATTTAAGAAAACCATCCCTGGCTACCCTGTTAAATCTGCAACCGGAAGGAGTAACAGAATGCATTGCATCCGGAAACAAGCCGCTGATTCAACGAAACGCAGCGGGAGCACCTTTTGACTTCCTCGCAGCCGGACTACAACACTCGGAAACAGGTGAAACAATGCTCTCCTCCAAAGTCCCCGACCTGATTTCTGACCTTAAAACGCGTTACGACTATGTACTGCTGGACAGCCCACCCGTGGGCCTGGTATCCGATGCACGTCTCCTCGGCGCTCATGCCGACATGGCATTGTACATCGTCCGGCAGCATTTCACATTCATTCATCAACTCGCCGAGATACAAAACGCCCGCAATCAGTCGCTTCTGCCGGATTTGCACATCATTCTCAACGGAACCCGCGGTTTGCACCGGTACCAATACAACTACTATTAATATTCATGTAATCATTAAAACACACCTATGAAACAGCACATTTATGTTATCGGGGAAATTGGCCAGGCCCATGAAGGCAGTATCGGGCTCGCACATGCGTATATCGACGGGCTCGCTCACGCAGGGGCTAATGCGGCCAAGTTCCAGGTTCACATTGCCGATGCAGAGAGCAGCATTTATGAAGATTTTCGTGTCAAAATCCCCTACCAGAACGGTTCGCGATTCGACTACTGGAAAAGCATGGAATTTAGCCCCGATGAATGGGATGGGCTCAAAAAACATTGCGAAAAAGTGGGGTTGGACTTTCTCGCCAGCCCGTTTTCCTTAGCGGCAGTCGAATTACTCAATGAGATCGGGGCATTCGGCTTCAAAATTGGTTCCGGGGAGGTGGATAACTTGCCGATGCTCGACAAAATAGCCAGCACCGGAAAACCCGTCATACTATCGTCCGGGCTGAGTTCCTGGACAGAACTGGATCTGGCCATGGGCTTTCTGCAATCGCGGGGAACCCCGGTTTCCATTCTTCAATGTACAACCGCCTATCCCGCCAAGCCGCATCAATGGGGGCTGAACGTCATGTTTGAAATGAGTCAGCGCTACCAGGTTGCGGTAGGTTTTTCGGATCACTCCGGCGACATTTTCGCATGCCTCGCCGCAGCAGCCCTCGGCGCGCGCCTGCTCGAATTTCATGTCACCTTCGACAAGCGGATGAACAATCCGGATGCCTCTTCATCGCTGACTTTACGACAAGCAACCACGATGATCGCGGGCATACGAAAAATCGAAACTGCCTTGAACTTCCCTGTCAATAAGGATGCGAATGCTACTTTTTCAAGGATGAAAAGCCTGTTTGGTAAGTCCCTGGCCGTCAACCGAGATCTGCGGAAAGGCGAACAAATCCAATGCTCCGATCTGGAAACCAAAAAGCCGGCCGGATTTGGAATCGCAGCGGCAAGGTATCAGGAAGTTTTGGGTAAAACACTTACCAGAGATATCGCTAAATGGGAGTTTCTCACCGAAAATCACCTTCACCATGCGTAAAATCTGCGTTGTACTCACCGCCCGTGCCAGTTACAGCCGGGTTAAAACCGTGCTGACAGCCATCCATGCCCACCCCAGGCTCTCGTTACAAATTGTCATAACGGGAAGTGCTTTGGTCAATAGGTTTGGAAACATCCTTCCACACCTGGAAGCGGAAAACCTACCGGTTTCGGCCATTATCCCAAACCTGTTGGACGTAGAAAGCGACACCGCCTCGGCTAAAACTACCGGACTCGCCATCGTCGAGCTGGCTACATTTTTTGCCAATCATCGCCCGGATGTGGTAGTTACCGTCGCCGATCGTTTCGAAACCATTGCGACAGCCGTCGCAGCCGTGAACATGAATATTCCGCTTGCTCATATTCAGGGGGGTGAAATTACCGGCAACATCGACGACCGGATCAGGAACAGCATTTCCCAGCTGGCCGACTTACATTTTACAGCCACTGAAAATGCGCGGGCACGTCTTATCCACATGGGAGTTTTGCCGCATAAGGTTTACCACACCGGCTGTCCTGCTATCGACCTCATTTATCAACATAAAAGTCCCGATTTCAATCCCTATGAAACCTATGGAGGCGTAGGCGTGCAGCCGGATTTGAATACGCCGTATTTGATGGTACTACAACACCCCGTAACCACCGAAACAGCGCACTCCAAATGGCAGATTGACAATACCCTTCGTGCCATGGTAGCTCTGAATATGCCCTGCATCTGGTTTTGGCCCAATGCCGATCCGGGAACCGCCGGTACCGCCCAGGGTATACGGGCATTTCGGGAAGAACATCCGGAGCTTCCTTTTCATTTTTTCAAAAATATGGAATCCGCTCACTTCATCCAATTGCTCCGAAAATGTGCATGCTTCGTTGGCAATTCCAGCGTCGGGATACGCGAATGCAGTGCACTAGGTATACCGGCAGTGAACATCGGAAGCAGGCAAAATGGCCGCGAACGCGGTCCGAACGTTACGGATTGCCCACCCGACACCGAGGGCATTAAGGTCGCCGTCCGGCGCCAGCTAGCACATGGGCCTTTCGCGCCCGTAATATTATACGGAAAGGGCAACGCCGGAGAGCAGATAGCCAGGCAACTGGCGGCCATTCCATTCATTCTCAAAAAACACCTTCTCACGATATAATGGCGCCATTTTCAAAAATCCTCGGCCTCATTCCGGCAAGAATGGGATCCAAAGGTGTTCCTGCCAAGAATATGAAACTGCTTGACGGAATACCGCTGATCCAATACACTTTTGAAGCAGCGGAGCAGTCGGAGTTGCTGGATACGATCCTGGTTTCAACGGACTGCCCGGAAATTGCATTCTTTGCCAATTGTTTTGCCAAAATAACCGCTCCGTTTCTGCGACCGGCGGATCTGGCCACAGACCATTCGCCGATGATCGATGTGGCGAATCACGCGCTGAACTATGCAGAAAAGCATTGGGGCACCTTCGAATACATCGTACTCCTTCAACCTACCTGCCCGTTCCGTGCACCTGGCATTATCGACGATTCTATTCGTCACGTCGTCCGGCAAAATGCCGACAGCCTGGTCACCTTACGAAAAATCCCAGACGCATTCAATCCCCACTGGGCATACGCTTTCGGACAAAACGGGCCTGAAAAAGTCGTCGAACGCCACACATTCACCCGACGACAAGACCTCCCCGCGACCTATCACCGCGACGGCGAAATTTACATCACGCGCACGCCACTCATCCGCGAAGGACTGATTACCGGCGGTAATGCAGCAGCCTGGCTGAATAACCACGCATTTGGAATCAATATCGACACGCCTGCCGATTGGGCACGGGCAGAAAACCTTGTTCAACAATGGAAGGAGCAAACCAAAAACATATTCTCGTACTGATTACCAATCCGTTTGCGATGATCAACGTAATTCATTCCGGGTTGATCGGCGAACTTGCAGAACATTACCGGATTTCCGTCATGTCGGATTTACTGACAGCCGCTGACATCGAGCGATTCAACAGGCATTTCCGGTTAAATATGAACCTGCTTCCATCGCCGCTTCCGACAGTTTCAAAGCCTTTGAAATGGGTACGGAGCATCCAGATGCTGCTTTTCGGGCATCATTATAATCTGGCCACTATCCGCATCAAACTCATGGAATGGAGCCCGTTCGCGCATCGGCTTTTCTCTCTTTCTCAAAAGAGCCCTATACTCATATTTCTGACTGGAACGCTATTAAAATTCACCAGAAACTCGCTCATTCGCCGCACAACGTTGCCGGGTATCGGCACGTTGGTCGCCAAATATCGCATCCAGGCAGTGATTTCAACTTCTCCCCTCGATCTGCGCGAGAGTACTGTCACTAATTCGCTTAGCGTTCATGGAATCCCCAGCATATCGATCATCGTCAGTTGGGACAATCTGACTTCAAAAGGCGTCATCAATTCTAAATCAGGCATGGTGCTGGTCTGGAATAAACAGGTCGCCCTCGAATACAATCGGTTCTACACGTCTTTGAAAGATCATACCCTCGTGCGCATTACCGGCATTCCAAGGTTTGACACCTATTTCCGGAACCTACCGGATCGACGCCATCACCTGGCCGATAGCCCGGACTCCCGCCTACCGACGCGGACTATCCTTTTCGCGACAGGTGCCGTCAAACACCACGCTTGTCAGAACTACATTATACGCGACCTTATCGACTACGTGCAAAATCGCCCTGATATCATGATTCTGGTAAGATGCCATCCTGGTGACGATCCGAGGCGGTACGATGGTTTCACGAGCATTCAGAACGTTCGCTTTTTCCAACCGTTTGGTCAAAGTCAAATACCTCCCGCCGATTTCCTCGAAACGCTCCATTCGCAGTTGGTAACATGTGCGGTATGCGTGCAAGTCGCGTCTACCATGCTGCTGGATGCATTTGCTTGCGACAAACCTTGTATCAGTATTGCATACGACGCGCATGAGGGCGTGCACTACGCAAAATCGGTAAGACGGTTTTATGACTACTCCCATCAACAGCTGCTACCGGATTGCCTGAAAGCACAAACGGTTTACCATCGTCGGGAGCTGTTTGAGAAGCTGGATGAAATATTACTAGGCCCCAATGTTCCCGGCAACCTCAGCAATGCGCTAAAACAGGTGATTCATCACACCACGTCTGATTGCGTGCGGTTGACCACTCAATACATCCGGGAATGGCTAGGCTGATCATCGCGGCGGGCAGCATGGGCGTGCTATCCGTTGGCATTACCTGGCTCATCCTGTTGCTTTTCGACTCACTGCATATTTTCGGAGGAAGCACATTTCAAACCATATTCGTTTTCGGTTTCTATACGTATTGTGTTGCCGTACTGATCATCCCGTCGGCACACAAGGCATTTTATGTACTAAGCATGCCCGTTCTGAGCCAGTTTTTACATCTGTTTCAGAAATACGACTTCCCGGCCGGTGCTAACTCGCTGTGGCGTCTACTTCCTTTCCTATTGGGAGATTTTTATATGCTTTCTGTACTAGTCCGTTTCAAAACGGATCTCTCCGATATTGAAAAAAGCCTGATCGCATCATGGGTTGCATTCAATTTCCTGGCCATCGCCATTTCCCCTAACCTTGCAGGGATTATCACCGGCGCATTCACATTGTTTCTCGTCACCATTCCCCTGTATTTTCTTTACCTGAGCATCCTTTCGCAGCATCCCTCATTTCCCGCTACCCTGGAACGGTCGCTTTGCCTTACTTTCATTCTGCTGGCACTAGGGACATTTGGCTTGGTGTATTTCGGCGCACAATACAAAGGCGCCAGCAACCTGCTGGTAACCCGGAACATTTCGGACACCAATATAACGATGGCCTATTTCATACTCCTCTGGCCTTTTGCCATAGGTTATGCAATGCGCTCAGCATGCTCCTGGCTGGCAGCACCGTTGTTGATTCTCCTTTTTCTCCTCGTAGTCATACTATCCTTTTCGCGCGGGGCAGTCTTTATTGTGCTGCCCTATCTCGTCGCTTCAATATGGATTGTGAGTAATTGGAAGCAAATGCTGTGGCTTATGGTGCCTGCCGCTATACTCAGCGTAGGTTTCGATAGTCTGGTCACGTTCATCAATCCGGATCTGGCGTATTCATGGCAACTGCGTTTTGCGGATTTCCGGACTGTCGGGCCGTCGCTACGGAACATTCAGGAGGCGAGTGGAAGGGCAGAAATCCAGCGGCTGGCATACGAGCTGTTTCTCGAAAGTCCGATTTACGGGCATGGCACGGGGAGTTTCGAAATGCTCGGCCCCGGCTACCGCGAAGCGCATTCAATGTTTTTTACCATTCTGGCTGAGCACGGGCTGATCGGAATATTGTATCTGTATGGGTTGTTTGCGGCGTTAGGCTATGGCCTGTTCAAAACCACTTCGCCTCCATGCCGGATACTGCTCGTGGCACTGAGCGTCTACCTGGTATTTGTGCATTCGGTGGGATATGCATTTGTAATTATCCCCGCCAAAAGCCTCACAATCAACTGCGTCGCACCAGTCCTGCTTATCTGCATTTATTGTTATTCCAAAAGCATCGGAAACTATCCTGGTCCAACCGCTCATGGCTAAACTTCTGATTATAGGAAAAACGCCGCCACCGATCGGAGGCGTGAGCATGCATGTACAACGGCTTACACGATGTCTGCGGCAGCGGAGATTTGACTTCGATTTTTGCGACTACGGGAAGACCTCCATTTTCAAAATCTTCTTTAAAATAGCCACACATGGCATCATCCATATCCATTTTTCGAACCCCATGGCGCAGGCAGTATTGGCCGTGTTCTGTCGGCTTACGGGTAAGAAACTAATTATTACCTATCACGGGCGATGGGCCAGATACCCGGCGCTCGGGAACTGGGCCGTAAAGTTATCCGCACGCCTCGCGCACGTACCCATTGTTCAGGAGCACGCAAGCTTGTTGCAGGCGCTACCCTGCAACCCACGCTCACGCGAAATCTCCACTTACATCGCCGACCCGGAAATACTACCCCTGGCCGCCCCCTTGCGGGCAATACTAACCTCCCGTCGCAAGTACTACCGCGCGACATTCTGCACGAATGCATGGAATATTACATTTGATAAAAGCGGCCGGGAGATCTACGGCATTTCAGAAATGATCAACTGCTTCACACGTTATCCGGAGTACCAACTGCTCGTATCAGACCCATCCGGCAATTACCGATCGTACATCCAGCAACGCATCCCGCACATTCCAAGCAACATATTTTTTATCAACCACTTACACGACTTCAAAAGTATTCTATTGCTTTCCGAAGCATTCATCCGAAATACTACTACCGATGGCGTATCCTTATCGGTCCACGAGGCACGTGAATTGGGAATACCGGTTATGGCATCTGCGGCGGTGCAGAGGCCGCCATTTTGCAGCGTTTTTAAAGACCTTTCGAAAACCGATTTAACGGCAAAACTGGAAGAAGCGAGACGACGGATTACCTTGCCTTACGAGGCTCCTGATGTAGTAGTAAAGCTAGTTGAATTGTATCGCGAGATCACGCGGGAGTAGTACTAATTAACTGATAAACAGTCTATAAAAAACAAAGGCATAGAAAAATTTCCATGCCCTGTTTCACACTATACACACACTATATTTTTAATATCTATATATCGCTCAGATAAATTTCGAATTGAATTTCAATACCGCAAAATAACAAACTAAAGTAATCAGAAAAAAACTTTAGGATGCGAATTTCTAAATTCTAATCAGAAAATAATGGACATTTCCTTAAAAATTTTCTGGCGGATTGTCCTACACCTCAAAATTACGGAAAATTGGCGTAATTATTGCTCAAACTACTCTGCCTGATTACTTTCGTACAATTAACACTCACCAACTCATTCATGGAATCACTTTTTACCACCGACGCACTCATCAGTTTACTCACATTAACATTACTGGAAGTCGTCCTTGGCATTGACAACGTAATTTTCATCACAATCGTTTCGGGCAAACTGCCTGTCAGCCAAAGAAAAAAAGCACAAAACAATGGCTTGCTCATCGCACTGGTGCTACGGATCGCACTTTTGTTTGCCATTTCGTGGGTTATCGGCCTCAAAGAAGATGTTCTGACCTTGTTTGGCCATGGTTTTAGCGGACGCGATCTTATCCTGCTCGGCGGCGGACTTTTTTTGCTTTATAGCACCACCAAGGAAATTCACCACAAGCTCGAAGGCGAGCCGGAGGACCTTCCATCAGGTGATATTTCGGGTAAAAAATCCATGTCATTCGGCAGTGCGCTGGTGCAGATCGCTTTGCTGAACATTATCTTCTCGTTCGACTCGGTGCTTACTGCAGTCGGTTTGGTGAAAGAGGTCCCGATTATGATTATCGCCGTCATCGCATCGACATTCATTATGATCGCTTTTGCGGCTAAAATCGGGGATTTTGTAAATAATCACCCTTCCATCAAAATTTTAGCGCTGTCATTTTTGTTGATGATTGGCACGCTGCTCGTGGCAGAGGCATTCCACTACGAAATCCCGAAAGGCTACGCCTATTTCGCGATGGCATTCTCGTTCTTCGTGGAATTACTCAATATGAGGCTGGATAAGAAGAAAAATCCGGTGAAGCTGCGCGACCGCGTGAACTGAACATTTAGAAAATTATGCGCATTAACCCCGAAACGGTAGAGAGGATCAAGCACGCCGCAGATATTGTGGAAGTGGTAGGGGATTTCGTGTCCTTGAAGAAAAAAGGGGCTAATTACGGAGCCTGTTGCCCTTTTCACAATGAGAAAACGCCATCCTTCAACGTCAACCCCGTAAGGCAGATCTATAAATGCTTCGGTTGCGGGGCTGCGGGCGACTCCATCAAGTTCGTGATGGATATCGACGGCATCGGCTATGGAGAGGCGCTACGGTACCTGGCGGGCAAATATAATATTGAGATTGAGGAAGAAGAACTCACAGATGAAGAGACGGTCCGGCAAAATGTGCGGGAGAGTTTGTACATCATCCTCAATTATGCCAAAAATTACTACCAGCACCAGCTCCACAACAGCGAGGAAGGCCAGGCGATCGGTCTGAGTTATTTCCGGGAACGCGGTTTTACGAATGAAATCCGCAAGAAGTTCGAGCTCGGTTACAGCCTCGACAATTGGGATTCGTTTTCCAAAGAAGCATTAGAAAAGGGGTACTCCGCGGAGATTCTTGAAAAAGCCGGTCTGCTAATTCATAAGGAGGGCAGCCATACGGCCGGGTACGACCGTTTCCGCGGCCGGGTTATTTTCCCCATCCACAATATTGCAGGTAAGACGATCGCCTTCGGTGCGCGGATATTGAAGTCTGATAAAAATCAGCCGAAATACCTCAACTCGCCCGAAACGGAAGTTTACCATAAAAGCGAAGTCCTTTACGGCATTTATCAGGCGAAGAACGCGATCCGCAGCCTCGAACATTGTTACCTGGTTGAAGGATACACGGACGTTATCTCCCTGCATCAGGCGGGGATAGAGAACGTCGTCGCCTCGTCCGGGACGTCGCTCACGGTCGAGCAAATCCGGTTGATCGGCCGTTTTACACCCAATATTACCATCCTGTATGATGGAGATATGGCGGGTATTAAAGCTGCATTGCGCGGTCTGGATCTTGTTTTGGAAGAAGGCCTGAATGTAAGTGTCGTCCTTTTCCCCGATAACGAAGATCCCGACAGCTATGTGCGCAGAGTAGGCGCCGAAGCGTTCAAAGCGCATTTGAAGAAAGCCTCGAAGGACTTTATCACTTTCAAAACGGAGATCCTGTTGCAGGACGCCGGAAACGACCCTTTCAGGTTGGCGGCGGTGATCCAGGAAGTCGTCAACAGCATCGTCAAAATCCCCGATGCAATCAAACGGCAGGTGTTTTTCCACCGTACGTCGGAAATGATGCGGGTGGACGAGCAAATGCTGATCACCGAGGGCAACAAGCTGATGCGAAAGCAGCAGACTGCCAAACCAACCGAACGGCAGCCCCGGCAAAATAATGCAGGGTCAGGGTTTGCCAGCCCGGAATTTGCAACTCCGGAACGGTCCATACCAGATGGGCCGGATGACCTCGACGCGCTGTTCAGCGATGGTTTCGGGCCCTTTGCGGGCGAGCCGGATGCTAACCCGTTCGAACCGGAGGGAGCTGCACCCGAAACGTTCCAACGGACGAAGCTGCATTACCAGGAGGAAGCATTCGTGCGCCTGCTCGTCGTGCACGGCGCGCGTGAGTTGGAACCTTCCATTACGGTTTGTCAGTATGTATTGGGACAAATTGAGGGAATCGAGCTGAAAGATCCCGTATTCAGCCATTTGCTGACCCTATTTCGTGAAAATTTCAACCGGAACCACGTCCTGACTACTGAGTACTTCCTGCAACACCACGAGACGGATATCCGGAATCTGACCATCGAATGGCTGACTCAAAAACACGAGCTTAGCGAACTTTGGCAGGAGAAGTATGAGATTTACGTACCATTTGAGACGGACGTACTAGACAAAACAGCATTCAACAATATTCTCAGGCTGAAAAAAGCATTCATTGAAGAAAAGATGAAGGTTTGCCTGCAACAAGCGGTACACGCGCAGACGGAAGAGGAACAACATGCCATTATGACGGAATTTATGTTCTACAAAGGCATCAGCATGGCAGCCGCCAAGGAATTGGGAAGCGTAATCGGATGATTTAACCTAAATATTCGCTGTCATGAAAAATGCCCCGGCCTTTTTGTGCCTTTTATTGCTGATTACTGCGTGCAGCCCATCCTATAAATTACTGAAAGTCAAAAAAGAAGACTCCTTCAAGCTCTCCGACTTCCCAACTTATGGCTTTTACGATATCGAGGCCAAGGGCGATACGGTTTCTCAAAACTTTGAGAAAAACGTAGGCATTATCAAGCAAGCCATTGCCAAAAACCTGCAAGCCCGCGGGCTCGACGAGGCGCGTGACCCCAGTCTGAAAATCAATATTGCATTGAATGTGCAGGAGCAATTGCAAACACGGCAAACAGACTTCCGCACCGACGGCCTGCCGCGCTATATGGGCCAGCGGCGCTATTCCTGGAAAAGTGAAGAGGTAGTAACCGGCAAATACCGCGAAGGAACGATCGTGATCGACCTGGTAGATGCTGCAAATAACCGGATGGTTTGGCAAGGTGGAGCGAGCGGTATCATCCCTGAAAAAACGAAGAGCTTTACCGAAGATATCAACCAGGTAATCAACGAAGTAGTGGCTAAAATACCCTGATTACGGGCAGCAAAAAGGGTCGCTTCGTTATCGGAAACAACCCTTTCAATGTCGTGAATATCGGAGTTACTAAGCATTGTTGTTGACTACGCCGCGAGCTTTTTCGCTCACATTCTCGGCCACACCATTTGCTTTTTCTTTTGCGCTGCTTACGTTTTTCAGGAACCCGTCTTTGAGTTTGTCTGCCAGGTGCGACAGTTCTTCAAGGCTTTTCTCATATTTGTCCTTAGCGTTTCCACCCAGGTCATTTGCCTTATTTTTGATCAATTTGCGGGTTTCTTTTCCGTTTTTAGGAGCTACCAAAAGGCCAATCGCGATGCCTGTTAACAGTGCTCCGATCGAGCCAATCAAAAATTTTTGGTTCTTGTTCATACGAATTCCCTATTTTGTGTTGATAAAAACATTAGAACTGAAAATAACAAAATACTGTGCCACTTCGCAAGTCAGCGCGCCGATTTTCCATAAACGGCATTTTCTCTCCCCTGCTTTTATCCGTATTCCTGATTACAGCGGGAAAAAGCATGGCGCAATGGAAGGTCATTGATATCAAAACGAAGATCCATATGCGTGCAGTACACGCGGTATCGCCTACTATTTGCTGGATCGGCGGCACGCGAGGCACTGTTTTGAAGACTACCAATGGCGGGCACACCTGGACTACCTACAAAGTTTCCGGCGCCGACTCGCTCGACTTCCGCGACATCCATGCATTCGATAAGCAGGTTGCGATTGCGATGAGCGCCGGTGAGTCGGAAAAAGACAAAGCGAAAATCTACAAAACAGAGGACGGCGGAGAAAGCTGGAAGCTTGTGTACCAAACTACACAGAATGGGGTTTTTCTGGATGGAATCGACTTTTGGGACAAAAATAAAGGCATTTGCCTCGGTGACCCGACCCAGGGCAGACTGTTCATTCTTACAACCGAAGACGGTGGCAACAGCTGGCAGGAACTCCCGCTGGACAAACGCCCGATAGCCGAGCCCGGTGAAGCGTGCTTCGCGGCGAGCGGTACATCCGTCCTCACCAATGGCAAAGGTGTAGCCTTCATCGGCACCGGCGGCAGCAAAATGGCCAGGGTTTTCAGAACGGAAGATTACGGCCAAAGCTGGCAGGTATCCTCCACTCCATTACCCGCCGGACCGACTGCCGGTATTTTCGGTTTGAGATTTTGGTCTAAAAAGAATGGAATAGCCGTAGGCGGAGACTACAAAAAGACGACTGACTCGACGCGAAACGTACTCCTTACTACCGACGGCGGCATTACCTGGACGCTAGCCGGCATGACCAAGCCTACCGGCCTGAAAGAATCGATAGCCATTTACCACAAAACCAACGCTACCTGGAATGGCGACACGCAGATCCGCTCGGACAACTATGCGCTGGTAGCCTCTGGCCCTTCCGGCAACAGCGTCTCCCTCGACCGTGGAAAAAGCTGGATTTCGCTCGGTACCGAAGGGTTTCATTCCCTAAGTTTCGCCGGAAATGTAGGTTACGGCGTCGGGGCCAATGGTTTGATTGGCAAAATCGAGAAGATTTCGTCTAAAAAGAAAAAGAAGAAATTGATATTAGTCGATCAGTGAGCTTCGTGTTCGTTCACGGTCGGCCGCAGCCGTGCCTTCGTGGCAGTCTAGATTCGATCAATCAACTCATTCACCTTCCGAACTTCGCGCCCGGCCAAATGATCAGCGATCGCCGCCGCATGCTCACGACCATTTTCTATAAATACCTTTTCTGTAAACACACCGGCTAATACCGTCCCGCACAAATACAGCCCCGGCACATTGGTTTCAAATGTTTCCTTATCATATTCCGGCACCTTCGTAACGGGGTCGAGCGTCACGCCACAGCGTGCGAGCAAATGCTCGTCGGGCAGGTATCCTACCAATAGAAAAACGAAATCCGCCGGTAGCCATTCCTGTTCGCCCGTTTCCAGGTTTTCGATTAAAAGTCGCCCTGGCTCGATCGCCCGTGTCACCGAATTGAAACGTGTATGGATCTTTCCTTCCTTCACGCGGTTTTTCACATCCGGCACGAGCCAGTACTTCACTTTGGTGCGGAAGTCGGCTTCCTTATGCACGATCGTCACCTTCGCGTCGTGGCGATATAGCTCCAAAGCAGCCTCCACCGAGGAGTTGGACCCGCCTACCAACACTACATGGGTGTAAGAGTATTTAAACGGCTCATCATAATAATGCGAAACGTGCGGCAAGTTCTCACCCGGCACATTCAACATACGCGGCACATCGAAATAACCCGTCGCAAGGATCACATTTTTGGATTGAAACACCTGACCATCATTCGAATAGGTTAGGAAAGTACCATCCGCTTGCTTTTCCGTCCGATCCACATCTACAAACAACCTGAAATTCAGGTGATAATACCCGGCAACCTTCCGATAATACTGCAAAGCCTCATTACGATTGGCCTTCACATCCGAAATCGCAAACGGTATGCCGCCTATCTCGATATTTTCAGCGGTGGAGAAAAACTTCATCCGTCGCGGGTACCGGCGGATAGATTCTGTGAGATTTCCTTTTTCGAGGATCAGGTAGTCGAGGCCGCTTTTGGCCAGCTCTATACCCATTGCGAGGCCGCAAGGGCCACCGCCGATAATGATTGCGTCGTAAATGTGCATTGTATGGCTGACGGCCTTTTGCTCGCGGCCGCCCTTAGTCTTTTAACCCTCTAATTTAGCTATTGGTTTCTGAACTTTGTAAATTAGCTAACTGTTCAGGAAGTCTGATAATACCACTTTTTAGCTTGGAAAACGCGGCCGGGGATTTTACGGAGAAACTGAATGAATGGGGCAAAGCCAAAACCCCGTTCTTTTTTTTGGTGGATTACCAATTCCAAAAGCCGCTCGCCTGGAAGCTCAGCGACATCGATTCGAAAGAGATTCTCTTCAATCTGAATGGTTTTACCAATGATGCTTCGGGGTTCAATGATGACCTTCCCGAGCACATCCAGTTCGATAAACATCCGCTCGCTTTTAAGAATTATCAACCCAAATTCGACTGCGTACTGCATCATTTGAATGCAGGAAACTCTTTCCTCGTCAACCTTTCGGTACCGACACCAGTTGAGACCAACCTCACGCTGGAACAAATATTCCGGCATAGTGAAGCGCCTTACCGGCTGCTGTTCAAAAATCGGTTCGTTTGTTTCTCCCCCGAAATCTTCGTGCGTATCCAGGGCAACCGCATTGCCTCGTTCCCGATGAAAGGCACCATCGACGCCTCCGTACCAAATGCAGAACAAGTCATACTTTCCGATTACAAAGAAGCGGCCGAGCACGCTACGATCGTCGATCTGATTAGAAATGACATGAGCATGGTGGCCGAAAAAGTTTGGGTGGAGCGCTATCGTTATATCGATCGCATTCAGGCTTCCGACAAAACGCTTTTGCAGGTGAGTTCTGAAATTGCAGGCACATTACCGACCGATTTCGACGGCCAATATGGTGATCTTTTGAAAAAACTACTCCCTGCCGGTTCCATTACCGGTGCGCCGAAACCTCGTACACTGGAAATCATTCAGGAGGCCGAGCAATATAATCGTGGTTATTACACCGGTGTGATGGGCTTTTTTGATGGGGAAAACTTTGAAAGTGCGGTCATGATCCGTTTTATCGAAAAGCAGGATCAACAACTGGTATTCAAAAGCGGTGGTGGAATTACGGCATTGAGCAATGCAAAAAGTGAATATCAGGAAGTGATTGATAAAGTTTATCTCCCATTTAGCCACACCCCGCATGCTGTGCTTTGAAACGATCTGCGTCGAACACCGGCAATTGAAAAACCTGTCATACCACGAAGCACGCCTGAACAAAACCCGCCGCGAATTATGGGGTTACGATGATAACTGGGATTTAGCTAAACTGCTGCCCGTTCCCGACCACGTCGACGACACAATGCATAAATGCCGCATTGCCTATGACAGAGCGGTTGATAATATCAAATGGGAACCTTATTCCCGCCGTGAAATCCGCAAAATCAGACGGGTTTATCACGATGAAATCGACTACCGGTATAAGTACGACGACCGCGACACCCTAAATGCACTCTACGCGCAACGCGGGGATGCGGACGAAATATTGATCATCAGGAAGGGGCTCGTTACGGATTCCAACTTTTGCAATGTCGCATTCCTCGACGACGACCGCTGGCTCACGCCCGCGAGCCCGCTCCTGCCCGGCACACAACGCGCATTATTGCTCGATCAAGGCATTATTGAAACTGCCGACATTCGTGAAAGCGATATTGGGTCATTCAGCCGGATACGGCTTTTTAATGCGATGGTCGACTGGGCAAATGCCGCTACCCTCGATGTTTCATTGATTGCTTGACCACAAATTGCGAACTTGCGCCCGAATTAAAGCATTGAACCAATGACCTCCCTTTTTGAGGAAGAAATAACCTTATTTGCCGACCTAATCCTTCCGGTACCGATTCCGAACCTGTTTACGTACCGGGTTCCGCGGGAAATGGCTTCGCTGATCAAGGTTGGGGCGAGGGTAATCGTGCAGTTTGGTCAGAAAAGGGTCATTACGGCCGTGGTAGCCCAGCTGCATTCCAATCCGCCGGTGAAATACCAGGCGAAATATATTCTGGAATTGCTGGACGAGCAACCGATCGTTACCCAGCAGCAGCTCGATCTTTTTGCCTGGGTAGCCGAATATTACCTGTGCAATATAGGCGAGGTGATGAATGTGGCGTTGCCAGCAGGCTTGAAAATCACCAGCCAGTCGCGCATTCAGTTGAATCCTGAATTTGAATATGAAGACCTGCTGACCGATCAGGAGATTCTCGTTGTGGAAGAAATAAAAAAGCATCAGACGCTTTCCTACGAGGAAGTGGAAAGGCTTTTGCAAAAAGCCAATATAACCTCAATTATCAAATCGCTGGTCGGGAAAAGGGCGGTGATTTTATATGAAGAAGTAAAAGAGCGCTACAAGCCGAAGGTCGCGAAAAAAATCAGACTGACGGCAGCTTATACCACCAATGAAGCGCTTTCAAAGCTGGCGGCCGACCTCGACAAGACGCCTAAGCAGCAGGAAATCCTTTTAAAATACCTCAGTTTTATTCCGGTTTACAACAATCCGGACTTGAATTACAAAGGTTTGGATAAGTCGGTTTTCAGCCAGGACGACAGCATCTCCGATGCTTCGCTGAACACGCTCATTAAAAAGGGTATTTTCGAACAGTTCGAAATATTCGTCTCCCGCTTCGACGATATCCCAACAGGCAATATGGGCATCATTACACTCACTGAAACCCAAAAAGAGGCTTCACGACAAATCCATGAGCTTTTCCGCGAGAAGGAAGTGGTGCTGCTGCACGGCATTACGGGAAGCGGTAAAACCGAAGTTTATATTGAGCTGATCAAACAGGCGCTCGAAAGCGGCACGCAGGTATTGTTCCTCCTTCCTGAAATCGCACTGACGACGCAGATTGTGATCCGGCTTCGGAAAGTTTTTGATGATGTGATGGGCATTTACCATTCTAAATTCTCCGATAATGAACGAGTAGAGGTTTGGAAAGGCATTCTCGACGGCAAATTTCAATTTGTTGTCGGTGTACGCTCAGCCATTTTCCTGCCATTCGATAACCTCGGTTTAATTATCGTGGACGAAGAGCATGAAACTTCGTACAAACAGCATGACCCGGCACCGCGTTACAATGCACGCGACGTGGCGGTAATTATGTCGTACATGCACAAAGGCAAAACGCTGCTCGGTTCGGCGACGCCTTCATTGGAAAGCTATTTCCACGCACAAAGCGGCCGGTATGGGCTGGTAGAAATGAAGCAGCGTTTCGGCAATGCCGCATTACCGCGCTTTGAACTGATCGATACCAAAAAGGAAAAGCGGCAGAAGCAGATGAAAAACGAGTTTTCGTCCGTCCTGCTCAACCATTTGGAATACAATCTTAAAAATAAGGAGCAGACGATCCTCTTCCAGAATCGCCGGGGGTATTCGCCTTATCTGCAATGCGAGGAATGCAACTGGATTTCGGAATGCTCCAATTGCGACGTGAGCCTCACCTACCACATGAAGGCCCGCGAGCTGCGCTGCCATTATTGCGGACATAAGGAAGAAGTGCCGCGGACTTGCCCGCATTGTGGCTCGCCCAAAGTGAAAACGATGGGGTACGGAACTGAAAAAATTGAGGAGGAAATCAATGTGATGTACCCCGAGGCGCGTGTCCAGCGCATGGACCTCGACACAACCCGCGCCAAAAACGCCTATCAACAGATCATTTCCGAATTCGAAGAAGGAGGCATCGACATACTGGTAGGGACGCAAATGGTGAGCAAAGGTCTCGATTTCGACAATGTAAGTGTGGTGGGCATTTTCGACGCCGATCGCATTATCCACTTCCCCGAGTTTCGTGCTTCGGAACGGGCGTTCCAGATGCTTACGCAGGTGAGCGGGCGGGCGGGAAGGCGGGCCGACAAGCCCGGGAAGGTGTTGATCCAAACCGCTAATCCATCGCAGCCATTACTCGAAAAGATCATCAATAACGATTACGAGGGGATGTACGAGACCGAAATAGCGGAGCGCGAGCGGTTTAGTTACCCGCCATTTACGAGGCTCATCAAGGTTACCGTAAAGCATATCGACGAAGGGACCGCCGCAAGAGCCGCGAAAGTGCTGGCCGAAAAACTGACGTCTCATTTGGGTGCCAGTAGGGTTCTGGGGCCGCAGCCACCACTGGTCGAAAGAGTAAGAAATCAGTTTTTGTTCGATATTCTCATCAAACTTGAACGAGAAAAGATTAATTTTAAGGCGGCAAAGTCATTTATACAGGAAAAAGTAATTGACACTCTGACTGACAAGACGCTAAAAAGCATCCAGGTTGTGATCGACGTGGATTGTTTATAAAAACATCATTTACTGCACATTAACTTTATGTCTTCCAAAAAAACCAGAATTGTTGCAACCGTAGGCCCGACCTCGGAATCGAAAGAAACATTATATGCATTGGCCAAAGCAGGAGTGAACGTGTTCCGTCTCAACTTCTCCCACGGCTCCCACGCTGACCACCTGCAAAGACTTACCAACATCCGCGAGATCAACGAAGAGCACGGCCTTAACCTGGCGATTCTTCAAGATTTGCAAGGACCTAAAATCCGTATTGGTCTGGTGGCTGAAAAAGACGGTGTTCTGATCGAATCAGGCAAAAAACTGATCCTTTCCAACACAGAAGTACTCGGTACTGCCGAGAAAGTGAGCACGCCTTACGACGGAATGTACAATGATGTGAAGATCGGTGACCGCGTGTTGATGGATGATGGTAAACTGGAAGTACTCGTAACAGGCATCGAAGGTACAGATGTGATCACAGAAGTTATTTATGGTGGTTACCTGAAATCGAAAAAGGGTGTTAACCTGCCTAATACCAAGGTTTCTATGCCTTCGGTTACTCCGAAAGACTGGGAAGACCTCGACTTCGGTCTGGAAAACAATGTGGAATGGATCGCATTATCGTTCGTACGCACGGCTGAGGAAATAACCAAAGTAAAAGAATATATCGCTCAGAAAGGCAAATTTGCCCGTGTGGTAGCGAAAATCGAGAAGCCCGAGGCTATTCTCAATATCGACGAGATTATTGACGCGACTGACGCTATTATGGTAGCGCGTGGTGACCTCGGGGTTGAACTTCCTGCGGAAGAAGTTCCGATGATCCAGAAGATGATCGTTGAAAAATGTAATCGTGCCGGCAAGCCTGTAATCGTGGCTACCCAAATGCTGGAATCCATGATCGAAAGCCCCCGCGCAACCCGCGCCGAGCTGAACGACGTGGCAAACTCGGTACTCGACGGCGCTGACGCGGTAATGCTTTCGGCAGAAACGGCCTCCGGTAAATACCCTATTCTGGCCGTTGAAAGTATGAGTCGCACCATTGAAAAAGTGGAGGCAAACAGCAACGCCATCTATTTCAGACATCATGCTGCCGTAAACGACTCGCCGGGAGCCTACAAACTGAACGACAACGTTGTAATGAGCGCTTGCCGTCTGGCACGTGATACACAAGCTGCCGCGATCATCGGCATTACCCGTTCGGGCTACACTTCTTTCCGCCTGTCGCACCACCGTCCGAAAGCCAACTTACTGATCTTCACATCGAACAGAATGCTGATGAACCAGCTCGCATTGTACTGGGGTACCAAGGTATTCTATTACGACCGCGACCAGGGCGTTTCGACCGACGACCTGATCGAGGACATCAAAACTTTCCTCGTTGAAAAAGGCGAATTGCAGAAAGGCGACGTGTTCATCAACACATTGAGCATGCCGGTTTCAAGACAGCGCAAGACGAACACAGTGAAGTTGAGCGTAGTGGAGTAAGCATTAGGTGAAAATATAATTTGGAAAAGCAGCTGAGCAATCGGCTGCTTTTCTGCATTTATACCTTTTGCAAGATCCGAACCGCCACATGAAAAGAAATTAATTCACTTGTCGGGGATTGTCTCCTATTTATGGAACAATCCAGCCTGAAAATTATGATCGCATCAATTAAACCGGGGGTTCTATTCCCCGAAAGTGAAACCGAAAACATTCCCTGCGACTTCATCTACGACATTATCGACGGAAAGCCATATTGCCGCAAGTCTTCCCCTCGCGTATTTTCACTCGCCATCATCAGAAGTCATCTCCTCAAAATACTTTTTGAAGGATTAGCAGAAGAATCAAATTTACTGATTGCAAGCACTCCCTCCCTTTTCATGAATGATAGAAACCTCGTTACAGGCGATATCATGGTTTTCGAAAGTTGCAAACTGACAATTGACGAAAATTACGTACAGATACCGCCCAAGATAATAATTGAACTAGACATCAAAGTAGAGCTAGGCGATATGCAACAAGAAGAATATGTTTTCTTAAAAGCTACTAAGCTAGTCAATTTCGGTGTCGAGAAGGTTCTCTGGTTTTTTGCGGAAAGCGAGAGGGTCATTGTGGTAGACAGTAAAAGTTGGATTTCGCAAGAATGGGACGGCGACGTAAACATTCTCCCTGGCATCAGTTGCAACATTGGCCAATACATGCACAATGTGAATAACCAGTAAAACGCATTCATTTCCAAAAGCTTACAATTATAGATACTATACTTCGACATGGTATCTTTTTATTTTTTTCATAATAACTAATAAAATAGTTTTGAAACTAACAAAATAGTAATACATTTGAATTACCCATTACTTATAACCCATTTTAAAGAAAGAAACATTATGGAAATCCGTAACCTGACGAGGGCTGAGGAAGAGGTCATGAGAATTCTCTGGCAGCTGAAAAAGGCATTTGTAAAAGACATCCTCGCCGAAATGCCGGAGCCCAAACCGGCCTACAACACCGTATCGACGATCATCCGCATCCTCGAAAAGAAAGAGGTGGTAGGTTACAACGCCTACGGCAAAACACACGAATACTATCCGCTCATTTCCGAGGAGGAATATAAACGCCACGAAATGAAGCAATTAATGGTCAATTACTTCGACAATTCGCTTCCCAACCTGGTTTCCTTTTTTGTAAAGGATAATGATCTCAACACCAAAGACCTGGACGAGATCATGAAGCTGATTAACCAACATAAAAACGACCAGTAAACCGTCTGTTAGCCATGGAAAATTTCATATACATCGGCAAGGTGAGCCTTTACTGGGTGTTGCTATACCTCTGTTACTGGCTGATGCTGCGCAAGCATACATTCTTTCAATGGAACCGCTGGTACCTGCTGGGCTCCCTGTCAATCGCATTTGCGTTGCCCGAGATCATCTACCCCGCATCGGCACCGGAACTGCCCGTGATATACGAAGTGAATGTATCGGCATTCTCGGTGATTGGCAAGGCGCCGGAAAAGCCAGAAGCGTGGACCTGGATGCAGGTACTGACGGTGATCTACGTCGCTGGACTGGCCGTAGCCGCTACCCAACTGGCGAGGAACATCGCCCAACTCGTGCGGTACCTGGGTTCAGGCGAGCGCATTGAGCTGGAAGATTGCACAGTGATCCTGATCGACTCCAACCAGGTAGGTTCCTTTTCATTCCTGAAATGGATCGTCATCAACCGCAATGATTATGAAAATCATTTCGACGCCATTTTGCGACACGAAATGGTGCATACCGAACAGCGGCACAGCCTCGATATTCTTCTGGTCGAAATCATTAGGACCGTTTTCTGGTTCAACCCGGTGCTGCTGTTGTACAAGCGGTCGCTGCAAGAAATTCACGAGTACCTAGCCGATGCGCAAGCCCCGAACCGTGAATATTATGCCCAGTTCCTTGTCGCGTACGCGCTTAATGCGCCTGTCGCGTCACTGACCAACCACTTTTTCAAACCATCTCAATTAAAAAACCGTATTCAGATGATCTATAAGAACCGCACATCCAAATGGATGCTGGGCACCTACGTGGTGGCCGCGACACTGATCGGAACCAGCGCACTTTTGGTCGCCGGCTGCGAGAGCCAGGTTTCAAAGGAGAATGAAGTAGTGAAGACCGAGTCCAAAGCAGGGGATAACGAACGGATCTTCACAGTTGTGGAAGAGCAGCCCGAGTATCCCGGCGGCAACGAAGAAATGTTTAAGTTTCTTGGCCGGAAGATCCATTACCCTTCATCCGCATCGAGGGCCGGTATACAAGGCAAGGTTTTTGTCAATTTCGTTGTGACGTCGGAAGGAGATATCAAAGATGTAAAAGTTCTGAAAGGTATCGGCTACGGCTGTGACGAAGAGGCGGTCCGTGTTATTTCCAAATTCCCTAAATGGACCCCGGGCAAGCAGAGCGGCAAGGCCGTTAGCGTGAAATTTACGGTCCCTATCAACTTCCAGCTGGCAGAAGAAGGCGAGGATACGAGCACCGATAAAGAGACAACAGTCGTCGGATTCAAACCCGTGTCGCAAAAAATTAAGGATGAGAATATATTGCAAGCCGTTACTTTCGAGGCTCAGAACGATCTTAAAACAGAAGATGGCCCGGGCGCCAAAGTCACAATCCGCGGAAACTCAGGCCCATTTACAGCGGAAACGCAGCCGCTTTACATTCTTGATGGGGAAGAATTGGATCCATTGATGTTCAAAACCATTGACCCCAATACGATTTCAAGCATTAACGTCCTGAAAGGAGAATCCGCGACGAAAATTTACGGTTCCAAAGGTGCGAATGGTGTTATTTTGATCAACTCCAAAAACAAGTAGCAAACTTCAATAACGCTGCCCTGCATGGAAACGCTCCTCTATCTGGCGAAAGTCAATGCCTACTGGTTACTTTTTTATGCCTGCTATTGGCTTTTGCTTCGAAAGCATACCTTCTTTTATTGGAACCGCTTTTACCTGCTGGGCACGTTACTGATCGCATTTGCATTGCCTGCTATCCATTTTGCAGAGCCGGTCTCGACCATCTACGTGCCGGAGGCTGTTTACCAAAAAGCTACGATCTCCGTGGCCGTAATCGCCAACCAAACACCACAAACGGACATTAGCATTTGGCGCTGGGTATCCGTACTGTACATAGCGGTCGCATTGATCCTGGCCTGGAAATTTGCTTCGAGTCTTTTCTGGCTTTTCAAAATGGCCAGCCGAGGCGAAAGGATCGATATGGGTAACTATTCATTGGTAATGCTGCCCGAAAGCACCGGTAGCCGGAACGGGAGTTCGTTTTCATTCTTTCGCTGGCTTTTTCTAAGTGCCCATGACTACCGCCACAACCCCGACACCATCATCCGGCACGAGCACGAGCATATCAGGCAATGGCATACCGCGGATATCCTTTTGATCGAACTACTGAAAATAGCTTTCTGGATTAACCCTGTTCTCTGGCTTTACAAGCGCTCGATAGAAACCGTCCACGAATACCTGGCAGATCAGTCGGTGCCAAACCGGAACGATTATGCTTCATTCCTGGTCACCTATGCGATGCGCAGCCCTGATATTGGCATTGCCAATCATTTTTTTAATTCATCATTGCTAAAACGCCGGATTCAGATGATTTACAAAAAACGCAGTTCGAAGTGGCTACTGGTTAAATACTTGATGATCCTGCCGGCTGTCGTATGCTCGGTTGCCATCTCAGCTTCGCGGTCGCCCATACAGGCTATCGACCAGGTTAAAGGAGAGGTTGAAAAGACCATCCGTGTAAGAGGCCTCATTATCGACGAGATAGATGGAGCAATCGAGGATGCAACCATCATTATTGCAGGAACGACCCGTGGCACAACCTCTGATCGCCATGGCCGGTTTGAACTGCAAAATGTACCGGCCAATTCCAGGCTCGTTATCACGCACGTTGCATATGAAACACAGGAATTTAAGCTGACGGATAATAATCAGGAACTTGGACTGATCGTCAAAAAGGCGGTAAACCAGATTACCGGACCGGTAATTGTCGGTCGACCGATAAACGGTGCCGACACTGTTGCAGCTGTTTCAAGTTCTTCACCGGCTAGTGGTGATATGAAAATAGCGGAGCAACGCCCCTCATTTCCTGGCGGCAACGAAGCATTGATGCAATACCTTCTTCAAAACCTGCAATACCCGGAAGCCGCTCGCAAAATAAATGTGGAGGCGATTGCGCTGGTGTCTTTTACTGTGGATAAAAATGGCGATATCCGCAATGCTAAAAGCCTGAAAAACATTGGATACGGCATCGATAAGGAAGCACTACGGGTCGTAAACGAAATGCCGAAATGGAGTCCGGCAATACAAAACGGCAAGCCCGTTGAAATGGAATATACTTTGGAAGTCAATTTCAAACTGGACAAAGAAAACCCGGACAAACGCCAGGGGTTTTTGGATTTCAAGGCAAACAGCTTCTTTCCGATTCCGAGCATAAAAGAGATGGATGCCTTTTTCAATGGGACACTTAACTTGTCGAAATGGGGAAAGTCCACGGATATTGCTGTTGGAGAATCGTGGAACATCATACCAAGAACAACGTCAAATGGATACTTCGATGAAAAGTCCGGCAAGCAGAAGTTCATCAATTATGGTGGTGTGTACCTGAATTATCCCCCATCGATTAATGGAAAGTAGAAATTGCGGATATTTGGAAGAGTAATTAACCTATTCTTCCTATTCATGTCAATCCTGAAAGCCGCTATCATCGGCGGCGGGCATATTGCCGACCAGAACCACCTTCCGGCCTTAGCCCAATTATCCGATCGCGTGAAGGCCGTATCGATATGCAGCCGCGACATTCATAAGGCCCAGGCCCTCGCAGACAAGCACGGCGTGCCGTTTGCATACGACAGCCCCGACGAAATGTACCGCAGCGAAGGCAAGCCGGACATTGTGATCAACTGCACGGCCAATAACCTGCATTACCCTTTCACTATGCAGGCACTTGAAAATGACTGTCATGTATTTTGTGAAAAACCGCCTGCTATGCATGCCAGCGAAGCCCGCGAAATGGCCGATCTGGCCCAAAAGAAGGGATTAACCCTGGCTTACAACTTCCAGCGCCGCCATGCGCCGGAATATACGACGCTGAGAAACTATCATGCACTCGGCAATCTGGGTGATATTTACCATATCAAGGCCAACTACCTACGCCGAAGGGGCATTCCTGGCTGGGGTAATTTCACCAATAAGACGATCCAGGGCGGCGGCGCATTGATCGACCTTGGCGTACATATCCTCGATTTGGCTTTGGGCCTGACAGGCTACCAGCATCCCACCCGCATTGTGGCAAATACATACGATTTCATCGGCAAAACCGGTGGAAAAGGACTGAAAGGGGCCTGGAACCCTGCTGCATTCGAAGTCGAAGACGCCTGTTTTGCACACCTGTCGTTTCCGGGGAATGTCAGCATTGCATTATCTACCACATTTGCCCTGAATATGGAGCAAGAGGAAACGATCAATCTGGAAGTTTTCGGAACAAAAGGCGGTGCCAAATTATTCCCGCTGTCGGTACACACCGAAATCGCGGGGGAACTGGCCGATATCAGCTTTCCGTATTTAGGTGATATCGATGCTCAACTGCAGAACACAACCGCATTCCTGGATCTTTGCGACGGCAAATCTGCCAACATTTGCGATGGCGAGCAAGGTGCTATTCTCCAATCCATCGTAGAACAGATCTATCAGAGTGCATCCAACCAATAAAAAGCAAAAAGGGCTTAAAGATTGGATCTTCAAGCCCTTTCCTTTCTCCTTCCTCCCTCTTCCTTTCTTCCCAAAGATTTATTTAGCCGTAGCCATTACCATTTTGATATCGTTCTTGGCACCGATTTCGAGCACATCCACGAGGTCCTGCACGGCGAGATTCTTATCTACCCTCAGCACCACCGTGCGTTCTTCGACATTGGCAAAAATATTTTGCAGTTCCACTTCCAGGCGATCAAACGGGATGGGCTCCTTATCGATAAAGTAAGCCTTCTTGTCGTCCACCGACAGTGTAATCTGCTTTTTATACATCTGCTGCGTCGCCGACGCCTTAGGCAGCATCAATTTGATCACGTTCGGATTGGACATCGTGGAGATGATCAAAAAGAACAGCAACAGGAAGAACATGATATCGTTGAGCGAGTGCGTGAACACCTCCGGGGCAAACCGGCTCTTCCGACGTATTTTCATATTTATAATGAGGTTTAAACCCGGCAACTTTGAAACCCTGCCTGGTTATCAATAGCTATTTTGCAGCAACCGGCTTTGAAAGCACATCCAGAAAATCAGATGCGGCCATTTGCAGGCGCAATGCAAAACGGTCGATTTTCATGTTCAGCAAGTGGTAACCCGCGTAGGCGATCAAACCGATGATCAGACCGGAACCGGAAGTGATCATTTTTTCATACATACCACCTGCGATGGTGCTGATGTTAAAGTCATTGGATATCGAGATATCGTAGAAAATACGGATGATACCGGAAATCGTACCTACGAACCCGAGCATCGGCGCGATACCCGCGATCACCCCCAGGTAAGGCAGGTTCCCTTCCATGCGCTGGATCTCGATCTGGCTGGCATTTTCAATAGTTGTTTCAATGTCTTTGATCGGGTAACCAATGCGGCCGATCGCCCTTTCGAGAATGCGGCCGGCTGCATTACGCTGGTTTCTGCAAAGCGACTCAGCCGATTTCAAGTTTCCCTGCTGAATAAAATCCTTTACATTATCGACGAATTGGGGCTCGATCTTACCATTGGCGCCGATACCCAGGAAACGTTCGATAATGAGAAACAGCGTGGCCAGGAACAACAACCCGAGTGGCAACATTACCCACCCCCCTTTGGCGAGCAAATCGATTACAGAAAGGCCCTGCTCAGCGACGGGTGCGGCCGCAGTAGAGTCAGTAAGTGCTTGCAGAAGCATCATATCAGAAATAAAAAGTGAATGGTTAAGCGAATGAAACAGAGGTCGATTCTATTCAAAAACGATTTTGATCTTAAACGGAGCAAAAAGCCCCTTATTGTTTAAAGGGCAAATATAGGAAAATTACTCTTCGGGCGGGGACAAGAGGCTGCTTACATTCTCGGTGCCGTCGTAAAGGTCGGCCATTTGCAGCGTAGCGCCTATTGTTTGAATGGTAATAGATTCGGCAAGGGAGAATGCGTCACCGGCGAGAACCCATTGATTATCGGGCATCCGGCAGAAAACCTGCGCGTAGGGTTTGCGGGAATCTACCATCACATATTCCTGTAAGGTTTCAATGTCACGGTACAATTTGAATTTCTCGCCGCGGCCATACTCGCAGGAAGATGGCGAAAGAATCTCAATGATCACCGACGGGTTGACGATGGTGATACGGTCCAGCTTTGAGAATCTATTCGGCCCGCAGACAATGATAACGTCGGGGTAAGTATAAAGCGAATTCGCGGGGATGTGAATCCTTTGATCACTCGAAGAACTTCGGCAGGACTTGTTCTTTTTCAAAACAATCCCCACCTCTATCGCAACATTCTCCTTAACCCGGTTGTGATTCGGCGCCGCCCCGGCCATTGTAATAATCTGCCCCTGCAAGAACTCGCTCTTCTCAAAGGCCTCATTTTCAAGCCGGAGATACTCCTCTTCTGAATACATGGTCGGTCTGGAAAGTGCTAATGTTTGTGCTGCTGCCATAGTGTGTTGCTTTTTCTCAAATATACCCCTATTGCATTAAATCTAACGCACTTAAAAACGGCGATTATCCTCCGGCGGCAACGATGTTTTAAGAAAATGTGTCTGTCCTGGTTATCTAAAACCTCCCAGACCGTTTGATGAAGCATTTTCTACTTGTTATCCTCATTTTATCGGGAATTTGTGTCCAAAGCTGCATTGACTGCGGCCCGCAAGCGGAGCTGTCGGCAAGGGTCTATTTTGAGCACGATTCCCTGAAATTAGATTCTGTTTACGCCCTGAATGCAGTGAGCCAAGAGGCCATCAGGCAGCAAACAGACAACTTTACACAGCGACATTACTACTCCATCTCTCTACCCATTTCACTCATTTCCGACACTACCACTTACGTCTTCAGGTTTACCGAACGCATTGATACACTTTCCGTCTATTATCAACGCGTATTCCGGGACAAAGGCGGCTGTGGCTTCATAACCGATGCAAAGGCGCCCTCGACCGCCAGCCGATACTATTCAACTTTCAGCAAGACGGAGATTTATTATGACACTTTTGTTAACCCCGGGCTGCAATCGTGGATAAATGCGGATCCGGCTGCGGGAATGTCAATCTGGATCCAGCCATGAAACGATTAGCCATTTTCTTTATGCTCATCGGCATGTCGGTTGCCACGCGCGCGCAAGACACGCTCGCGAGAAGGGCTTCCTACATCGGCCTCGATGTCATCAACAGCCTGCCTTCATTTATTCTTCCAGACAAATACTATATACGCAACACACCGATTATTGAGCCCTATTACCTGCTCGATCTGGAGAAGACCGCCCGACGGCTATACTTCGGAGCGGGCTTCGCGAGCGGAGACTCTCGCGAATACAACAATTTCAATCCTTCACAGGCATTCAGGGGCACGTATCTACGCGCCGCGTATGAAGTAAGGCGATTACGCAGCGCACGCAGAATCCTCTACGCAGGCTATGGCCCGGTCATTTCCATTGTCGGGTATAACGGCAAATTCCACTTTAACGGCCCGACATTCGGAGATTATGAAGGGCGGTTTAAGGAAACAAACAATATCGCTTTCGGGGTTGAGGGTTATTTCGGCTTTGATTTCAACCTCGCCAATCACTGGCTCTTGCGCTTAACCTTCCGGAATGTGATGGGCCGGCGGACAGCTGCCGATACCCGTGTTCAGTATTTTCCAGGATTTGGTTATACAATCGAAGGTTTAAACAACCGGTTACTGTATTCAGGTGGTTTGTCATTGCAAATCCACTACAAAATTCGCTAACCTCGGCCTGGACGTTTCAATATTTCAACAGTTTCTGAACATTCATCATTACCTTTGCCCCACAAACACCATTCCTCCGGTTTGTTCGTTTTTGATATCGTGAGAAATTCTGCTAAACAATGGATCTCCCTTAGCCTGCTTGGCCTTATGCTGGTCAAAGTGTGGGTGATTCCTTTGTTGTACCTGGATTTTGAGATCCGTCGCGAATATATCGTTGCGAACCTTTGCGAAAACCGGAACCGGCCCCAAATGCATTGTGATGGTAAATGCTACCTCGCCAAACGCATTGCTGCACTGGATGAGCAGGAAAAACGCCAGGCCGAAAAAACTTATATGTCGCGACTTATCGACCAGGTAATGGACCAGCGTGTGATTTTTTCGTTCACGCAAATACCGGTTGTCGTCGAATTGCTGCCCCGGGCAGTTTTCTCTCTTACCCCTTGCTTCACACCCCGTGCTGCGGTGGACGATATTTTTCATCCCCCGCTCGTCTGATTTAGCATAAAATCACCCCGTTTACAGTTCTATCATTAGCTGGAACAGATTCTGTTCCCCATTTTTGCCGGCTTAAAGCACGCCTATGGGCTGCATGCAAACTTCATTTTACAGAAACTACATGATGAAAAGGACATTTTCATGGCTGTCGGCGTGGGCGCTGGCCTCGGGGTTGCTGATGTTTTCCTGCTCTTTCCCGGACGAAGACGACGATACCGATCCTATTGAAACCGGCACCATTCAGCTGCAATTCGACAATATCGTGGGTGATAAGGATTTGCAGCTCGACAGCACACGATATATGAATGCGGCAGGCGAGGATTTCACAGTCAGCAAGCTCAACTATTACATTTCGAATATCAAACTCATCAAATTGGATGGCGGCGTGTTCACGGTACCGCAGGATTCGAGTTACTTCCTGATCCGCGAGGCGAATAAGGAGTCACAAAAGCTGACGATTCGGAATGTGCTGACAGGCGATTATACAGGCATCGAGTTCACCGTGGGCGTCGACAGCATACGCAGCGTAATGGAACCGGATTCGCCCGGACGAAAGGGGATTCTGGACATTTATACTGGGCCAACCAATGAGGAGGCGATGTACTGGGACTGGAACCCGGGCTACATCTTCCTGAAATTGGAAGGCTCGTCCGATTCTGCAACGACCGCCAACGGCAAGTACTATTACCATATCGGCTTTTTCGGCGGCAGAACGGAAAGGACAATTAACAACCTCAGGACTGTTAAACTGACTTTCCCTGGTCAGAAGGCAATCGTTACCACGAGCGTTGTTTCCAATGTGCTGATCCAGGCAGATATCCAGAAAATTTTCAATGGTCCGACACAATTAAGTATCAAGAAAAGCTCGGCATTGATGTTTACCGACTCTACCAAGTATGTCGCCGACAACTATGCCGGGATGTTTAATGTCAAGGAAATAAAGATCAAATAACACTGCATTCATTGCGAAATGAAAAAGGTTACGGGCATATCGGGCTTTTTGGCGGCACTGCTGGCGCTGGCTGTTTCTTGCAAAAAGAGCAGCACCGACGGCCCTGGGCCTAAGCCGACAGATAATACGCCTACGCCATTGCAATGGACGAAGCCTTCCTATTTCCCGGACCCGGTTTATGATTTGTCCAAAAATCCGCTGACCGTCGAAGGCGTCGAGCTGGGGAAATTCCTGTTTTACGATGGTATTCTCTCCCGGACGGACAATATCGGTTGTGGGACGTGCCACCAGCAGCAGGCTGCATTTACACACCATGGCCACGATCTCAGCCACGGCGTAGATGATCAGATCGGTACACGTAATGCGCCGTCGGTTCAAAATATGGCCTGGAATACTTCCTTCTTTTGGGATGGTGGCGTGCATGATATGGATATGGTGCCGCCGGTACCCATTCAAAACAAGGTGGAGATGGACGAGCGGGTTGGTAATGTGATTGAGAAGTTAAAAAAAACGCCGGTAGCAGGCGCCGCCAAGCAGGTGGATTATCCTAAAATGTTCAAAGCGGCGTTCGGTAGCGATAGCATTACCGCCGACCGGATGATGAAGGCGCTGTCGCAGTTTATGATGACGATGGTTTCGGCCACCTCGCGGTACGATTATTTTTTAAAAGGCGACGCTTCCGCATTGACCGCACAGGAAAAAGATGGTTTATCTGTTTTCAAACAAAAATGTGCTTCCTGCCACACCGGGGAGCTTTTTACAGATCAGAAATTCAGGAATAATGGCCTGGTACCCAACCGGATCAACGACCAGGGCAGGTACACCATTACTTTGAATGCCGACGACCGGCTGAAATTTAAGGTGCCGAGCTTGCGCAACGTGGGCCTGACCGCGCCTTACATGCACGACGGCCGTTTTACAACGCTGGAACAAGTACTCGATCATTACGCGAACGACAAGCCAGGCAGCAAAGACAGCATTTACGTCTCCCCAACTTTGGACCCAATGCTGAATGTGGCAGGGCAAAAACGCGGGATCAGCCTGACAAGTGCTGAAAAGCAGTCGATCATCGCTTTTCTGAAAACATTGAATGACGACGACTTCATTAAAGACAAACGTTTTTCCGATCCCGGTGTAGGGACATCGTTTTAAAGGTACTTCAGCCGTCGGCTTTCGAACTTTCGTTTGGACAAAAAAGCCGACCGCCGAAAGCCGAAAGCCGAAGTAAAAATATGCGCTCCGTTATAGCCTACATATTGCTCGCAGCTATTATGCTACCCACGCTCAGCCCGTGGGGAACGATCGCGTATTTTAAACTGAACCGGGAATACATTGCCAAGGTACTTTGCGAAAACCGGAAACGGCCCGAGCTGCATTGCGACGGCAAATGTTACCTGGCCAAAAAGCTCAAACAGCAGAAGGAAAAGCAGGACAAAGAGACTTCGGAAAAAGTCCATAATACGCCTGTTATCCAATTATTTACCCCACAACGCTATACTTACAAGTTTGAGCCGGAGACCGTAGAATTCCGTGAACCGGTTCGTTTCTTCCATCAGTTGCTGTTCTATTCTGCGCCAATCGGCAAATTGCTCCGCCCGCCCAGGAGATAAGATTCATGATACCTAACTGAATTTTAATCTCTTAAAGCATTATAATGAACCTGAAAATATTTTTACAGGCACTATTCCTGTATGTATGCGCGCATGCGGCTGTCGCGCAGGGCATCGAAGGCAATGTATTCGATACTCAGACCAAAGAGCCCATCCCTGGGGCTACGGTGCAGATCGTATCGGCGAACCTCGGTACGACAACCGATAATAACGGCCATTTCGCATTCAATAGCCCGGTTTCCAATGCAATACTCCGCATTTCCAGCATCGGGTTTGCTGCCAAAGAAATCCAGATCGAAAATGGCAAAAGCGTCAAAATAGGTTTGGACGCGGCTGCGGAAAACCTGCAATCGGTGGTCGTGACGGGCAACCGTGAGGCTACACTGCGTACCGAGAGCCCGATCGCCATTTCCAAACTCACCCCGCGGATGATCGACGAGGCCAAACCGACGGCCATGTACGAGATCGTAAACAAAGTACCGGGCGTGATGATGGTGAACCTCGGCAACGAGCAGCATTCGATGGCGATCCGCCAGCCCTTTACCACCAATGCGTATTTCCTATATATGGAAGACGGTGTGCCGATCCGGCCGATGGGTGTCTTCAACCACAACTCCATTCTCGAGTTCAACCAGTTTGCGATCAGCTCGGTAGAAGTGGTAAAAGGCCCTGTTTCCTCGATTTACGGCCCTGAAGCGGTGGGTGGCGCGATCAACTTTATCACACAGCGGCCTACGATATTGCCAACCGCCAAAATCGGCGTGCAGGCTGATCAATGGGGTTATAAGCGCATTCAGTATGGTGCGGGCGGCATGATCGGGAAGTTCGGCGTTTACGTAGGCGGGTTCGTTGCCAACCAGCGTGACGCGTGGATGAAAAGCTCAGATTATGACAAAAACGCGATCAATGCCCGACTGGAATATCACTTTACCCCATCCACGCGCCTGATTTACACACTGGCTTACAGCAAGTACGATTCACAAACCAGCGGTAGCGTCGACAGCCTTGCTTTTTACTCGCGCCAGTATGTAAGTACAACCGATTTTACCTATCGCAAGGTGAGCTCGCTGCGCAGCCGGCTTACCCTTGAAAAAGATTGGGAAAATGGCTCGCAGTCATTCGTGACCGCTTTTGCAAGAAAAAATGAGCACGGACAGAACCCCAACTATGGCATCCGCTGGACGTCCGGGCAAACAACCGCCAAGGGCGAAATCAATTCGAGCGATTTCAAAAGCCTTGGCATACTCGCCCAGCACAGCCAGCGGTTCAGTTTCCTTAATTCCAAACTGATCACAGGTGCCGTTTTCGATTTCTCGCCATCCAACTATTGGTCCTACCAGATCGACCTGGCAGCCCAGCTGCGTCCTGACGGAAAATCGGTGGAGAAATATACCATCGTGCAAGAGCGCCCCGACATCAGAAATGCGGATTATGATGCGGATATCAAGAACACTGCGGCTTACACGCAGTATGATTTCGAACTCTTGCCGAAACTTCGCGTGTCGGCGGGGTTGCGTTACGACCGGATGTCGTTTACCTACACCAATTTCCTCGACAATACTTCGGGCAGCAAATCGTATAGCAAGGTTACTCCGAAAATCGGGGCTACTTATGATTTGGGTAAAGGAAAAGGGATTTATGCCAACTATTCGAGAGGCTTTTCTCCTCCGGGCCTGACGTCGGTGTTCCGTAAGCGCACTGTGCCTGCCGAAAACGGGGACTTGTTCTACTACAATCTGAAACCAGCAGAATTCAACAATGCGGAAATCGGCGGCTGGGCATCCGTCCTTGACAATAAGGTTTACATCGACCTGGCATTCTACCAAATGAATGGCCGCAACGAGCTGCTGAACGTGCGGCTGCCGGACAACTCGTACGATTACCAATCGGCCGGAAAGACTTTGCACCGCGGCGTGGAATTCGGAGTAACCTACAAGCCGACGAAGGAGTTTTTCTTCCGTTTTGGCGGTACTACGGCCATTCACAGGTATGATGAGTTCATTCTGAGCAGCCGCGAGTCCGACGCTGTGAAGAATGTCAATGGCAAGGATATGCCGTCTTCGCCGCGCTGGCTTTGGAACACGGAGTTTAGCTACTATCCCAAATGGCTCAAAAACTTCCGGTCGTCGGTGGAATGGCAGCATGTGGCTTCCTACTATCAGAACCAGATCAATTCGGTCAAATACGAAGGTTATGACATTCTTAACATGAGATTGGGCTACAACTGGAAAGGCGTTGAGCTGTTCACCAATGTTCTCAACCTTACCGATGTGCTCTACGCCACCAATGCGACACGGGGCAACAATGCCACCGACCGTACCACCTATAATGCTGCGGCACCGCGGACATTCGTTTTCGGCGTGCAATACACTTTCACCGGCAAAAAATAACAGATTATGATCGAGGAAATTGCCATTCAACCCAGGGAGTCATTCAAAGCAAAAGCCGAAAAGACGATCCGCAGGAACATTTATCGCTGGCACCGCATGTTAGGACTGCTGGCACTCGTTCCTACCATTTTCTGGACCGCCTCGGGCGTGATGCACCCATTCATGTCGCATTGGTTCAAGACCACCATCGCGCATGAATTTTACCTAGCCGAGCCGGTAGCGTCCGCGGATGTGGCATTACAGCTCGGGCCGGTTTTAACTCAAAACAAAATCACGGAATTCAAGAATTTCCGGCTCGTCAAGTTTGAGGGAAATGCGTGGTATCAGGTCAAAGACATCGATGACAAAATCCGGTATTTCAGTACTATTACCGGCTTCGAACTGCCCGAAGGTGACCGAAAGTATGCCGAACACATGGCGCGCTACATGCTCGGCGAGCCGGAATCGAAGATCATTTCCAGCACATTACTGACCGAATTCACCGATCAGTACAAATATGTGAACCGGTTTTTGCCCGTGTGGAAAGTCAGCTTCGACGACGACAGAAAGATGGATATTTATGTCGAAACCGGCCAGAGCCGCTTTGCTACATTTAACGACAGCGGACGTAAAGCCTTCATCTGGATATTCAGCACATTCCATAACTGGGGTTTTATGGATATGATCACCAACAATACGATCCGCATTACGGTAATGGTGGCTTTCCTGAGCCTCATTGTCCTTTCGGCAGTCGCCGGCGTGCTGGTGTACGGGTTAATGTGGAAAAAGTTTAACACCGGCCGCTCGGGTAACCAGCGTGGGATTTTGCGTAAATACCACCGTTCGATCGGCATATGGTGCAGCATTTTCACATTCACGTTTGCATTCTCGGGTGCATACCACGCCGTCCAGAAGCTCGATCCCGACCAGCGACAGAAATACGTGTACGACCCGGTGATCAAAACCGAAGAAATCGCCCAGGCATCGATGATAGATCTTAAAGGCGTGACCAATATCGGGCTGATCAAATGGGGAGAGAACATTTTCTGGCAAACAGTGCGGAGAGACTGGGAGACCGACAAAACCGTGGTGGATTACACCAACATTCGCGATGGCAAAAAGCTCGAAGACGGCAATATCCGTTTCGCGAAATACCTTGCACGTAAGTTCGCCGCGCAGGAGGAGCGCAACGCCCAAAGCTGCTGCGACCTGATGGAAGCTCAAATTTCATCGCCCATTTCGGATGCAGAAGTAGAGAAAGCTTCGCTCGTAACCAGTTTTGCCGGCGAATATGGTTTTGTAAACAAACGGCTGCCCGTGGTCAAACTCGCCTACGACACGCCCGCCCACACGACCTACTACATCGAAACGACCACGAGTCGCCTTTCAACGAAAGTGGAAGATCGTAACCGTCGTGAAGGTTTCAGCTTCGCATTCTTGCACAAATACAGCGGCTTAGATTTTCTGGGTAAGAACGCACGGGATGGCGTGATGACGGCCGCGGCTGCGAGTGTATTGGTTGTGAGTTTGCTGGGGTTATTGGTGTTTTTGAAGATTAAATAGCTGTTACATTTAAAGCGAGGGCCAAAGCAAATAGCTTCGGCCCTCGCTTATTTTTCTTTTAAAATTCTATGGGTCATAAATGACTCATTAATTTTGAGCCGGATGAAGTACATTCCATCATTATATATCTCGAAATTATTTACCGGGTATTTCCATTGTCCCTTAGCGTGTGGGTTATCAACTACTTTCTTCACAACAGTTCCATCGCTATCCAGTATTTCCAGCCGCACCTGGCTATTTTCCTCGGGAACCGTAAACTCGATCGTAACATCGCGCGTGTACGGGTTTGGAAAAATTCTCCATGCTAAGTCCGCGACTTTATCCTTTTCAGCCATTCCAATTTCGCTGCCGATGCGTTGGGAGCTGAATTGTCCGAGGTTAACCCGTTGCGACGCATGCCAATTACCATTGCTGTCTTTGGCTGACCAGCCCGCCTCATTCAACTAATTCAAGTTTAAGCTACAATTAGCTTGTAAATTCAATCCGATCTCCCAATGACAGGGATAGGTACCCGAACGGTAATTTCACCGCATTCGCGGCCCCTCATTAACTAACCGCCTTTCACGAACTCAGCTATTAAACCTTCATTAAAACCAAGGATTTTTGCGATTCACGTTGTTTCTTTGCAGGAAATTCAGTCGCAGTCAATACAATAACATATATGCAAAGCGGAGAAAAGAATGCACAGCCCTGGTTGGGCAAAATGCAGGAAAAATGGGGATTGGAAACAACCAGGCAGGTTTTATTGGTACTCGCAGTTTTCAGTTTGTCGGGTTCGTCGGTCGTATGGCTCCGGAAAGGGCTCTTTTATCTGCTAGGATATGACGATACCACGCCGATGTGGCTCAAAACGATTACCTACATTCTGTTCATTTTCCCGACTTACCAAAGCTTGTTGCTGTTGTATGGTTTTCTGCTAGGCCAGTTCTCGTTTTTCTGGGAAAAAGAGAAGAAAATGTTCCGCTGGATCGCCGCCAAGTTCAAAAAATAAGCGCAATACAAAGTATACCCCAAAGGGTGAGCAAATGGTTACCAGCCATTGCTCACCCTTTTTTCATGATACTACTACACCAAATAGAACAAATTCTACTCGAAGATTTCATCTGCCCCGTTGCTAATGTCCGCGGAATGAGTGACTTTGCAACCGAATGCAATTTGCAGTCACAACCGTTTCACACATCACATCTCATTAAAACCTCTACAACATGAATTTCGACATTATCAAAGCGCAGATCTGGACGCTGGCAACACTCTATGGCGGCAAGATTTTGCTCGCGCTGCTGGCATTTATCATCGGCCGTTTCATTGTGGGCAAAATCAGTGCGATGCTCACCAATGTGATGGAAAAACGCAAGGTCGATCGTGACGTGCAGCCGTTCCTGAGCTCACTGATTGTCGTATTGCTCAATGTAATGCTGCTGCTGAGCATCGCAGGCATCGTGGGTATCGAAACTTCCTCATTTGTGGCGGTACTTGGTGCGGCCGGTCTGGCGGTAGGTCTGGCATTGCAAGGCAGCCTGGCGAATTTCGCGGGCGGAGTACTGATCCTCATTTTTAAGCCCTACCGCGTAGGCGATCTGATCAATGCCCAGGGCTTTACGGGAACAGTAGAAGGTGTGCAGATTTTTAATACCATCCTGGTAACACCCGATAACAAGACCATCATCCTCCCGAACGGAGCACTATCGACGTCTCCGATCACCAATATCTCAGGGAAAGGTAAAATCCGCGTCGATATGGTATTCGCTGCGGGAAGCCAGAATGGGGTGGATAAAATCAGGGCCTCGGTTCAGAAGGTGGTGGACGCATGCCCTACGGCATTGAAGGATGTACAGCACGACATTCTGGTTACCAAACTCACCGAAAACGCCATTTTCTTCGACGTGCGCGTGTGGACACCTAGCGCGACCTACTGGGAAACTTATTACGACGTGCACGAAGGCATTAGCCGCCAGTTCGCGATCGACGGCATTCAGGCACCGAAACCGGCCGAATTGAGCGTTGCGGTGAAGCAATAGTAGGTCCGAAGCGGAGCTTCGAACCTACCGAATATTGAGGAGTACGGGAGGTAACCTTCCTGTACTCCTCATTTTATTTATACCTTTGTGTTTTATTTCAAATTCAGGTTCAGATTCATAGATATTATTCCATGTTTGAAAACTTACAGGACAAGCTTAATAACGCCTTTCGCACACTAAAAGGAAAGGATAGGATTTCAGATATAAATGTTGCCGCTACTACCAAGGAAGTCCGCAAAGCATTGGTCGACGCCGATGTTAACTTCAAAGTAGCCAAAGAAATTACCGACCGCATCCGTGAAAAGGCCATCGACAGAAAAATCCTGATTTCCGTTGAGCCAGGACAGATGTTCGTCAAAATCGTGCAGGAAGAGCTCACCGAATTGATGGGCGGGAATGCCGAGGGGATTAATATCAAAGGCGACCCGGCGGTAATCCTCATCGCAGGTTTACAAGGTTCCGGTAAAACGACTTTCTCCGGAAAACTCGCTTCATTGCTCAAAAAACAAGGTCGCCAGGTACTTCTTACTGCCTGCGACGTGTACCGCCCCGCGGCGATCGACCAGCTGAAAGTGCTCGGCGAGCAGATCGGCGTGGAAGTGTATTCCGAGCCGGAAAACAAGAATGCAGTGAGCATTGCGCAGAATGCAGTAGCGCACGCCAAAAAGTCCGGCAAAAAGATCGTGATCGTCGATACGGCGGGGCGTTTGGCGGTGGACGAGGTGATGATGAAAGAGGTAGAAGACATTAAATCTTCCGTAAAACCCTCCGAAATCCTCTTCGTGGTGGACTCCATGACCGGCCAGGATGCGGTGAATACGGCCAAGACATTTAATGAAAGACTCGATTTCGACGGTGTCGTGCTGACCAAACTCGACGGTGATGCCCGCGGTGGTGCGGCGCTTTCGATCCGGCAAGTGGTTGAAAAACCGATCAAATACATCAGCACCGGGGAAAAAATGGAGGCGCTCGACTCCTTCTACCCCGATCGTATGGCGAGCCGGATCCTCGGTATGGGTGACGTGATCTCCCTTGTAGAACGCGCCCAACAGGCATTCGACGAAGATGAAGCGAAACGCATTAACGCCAAAATGCGTCAAAACAAATTCGATTTTGACGACTTCCTCGGCCAATTGCAACAGATCAAAAAGATGGGTAACGTAAAAGACCTCATCGGAATGATCCCCGGAATGGGCTCGGCGATTAAAAACCTGGATATCGACAACGAATCGTTCAAACCGATCGAGGCTATTATCCAGTCGATGACCAAAAAGGAGCGCGAAAACCCGGATATTATCGATGGAAGCCGTAAAAAACGCATTGCCAATGGTAGCGGCACCACCATTCTGCAAGTCAACAACCTGATCAAACAGTTTGATGAAATGCGGAAAATGATGAAAAAAATGAATACCATGCAGGCGGCAGGTAAGCTGGGAAAAGCGATGCGCCGCTAATAAACACTCCTCGATGAAACGAGTTCTTTTTGTACTGACGCTGATGCTGCTGGCAAGTTTGGGAAAACTACGGGCACAGGCGACGGTGGGTTATTACCCTTGGAGCAGCCTGCTGACCGTCAGCACGAATGCGAAAAAGGTGATCTGGTTGGATACACGTCTGCAAACCAACTCGCTGTTCAGCAGCCTGAGCATCGACCTGCTTCCGATGATCAACCTTAAAAGAGGCGAAGTGGCGCAATGGTACATCGGCGGAGGCCTCAGGCTCAATCCGTTGTATCGTATTGCAGACGCCGACGCAGACCTGATCACAATCGACGGTTACTCGGTGAACATAGGCGTACGCATTGCACCCCTCCCGATGAACCGCCGCATTATGCTGGCATTGGAGTTGAATCCGTACGTAAAAGACAAATTCGATAGCGGCGTGCTCAAAAGCCATTTCGGGATTGTGTATGCATTTGGCAAAAAGAAGAAAACCGACACAGCACAGGAGCAACCGGCAAGTCCATAAAAAACGGGTAAGAAATTTTTGAATTAATAATAATTTCTTGGTCTAAAAATCCCTCAAATTCGGCGAATTAGCCGTTAATTTGGGGGATTTTTTATTAAACAGTCATTCAATTTATGAAAACCCGTTTTTCCTTTCTGCTATGGCTAATATCGGCCACTATCATTGTTCCCAAGGCCTTCTCGCAGGCTCCTAAAACCAAAAAGGTTGTCTTTGTGATCGTGGACGGCATTTCCAGCGACAGCAAGGAGAAAATCGCCACCCCGCACCTGGACGCGATCGCGAAGGCGGGCGGCTACACGCGCGCACACGTGGGCGGAGGCAAGGGCACCTATTCGCAAACGCCCACTATCTCGGCAGTTGGTTACAACAGCCTGCTTACGGGCACGTGGGTAAACAAGCACAATGTCTGGGATAATGATATTAAAGACCCGAATTATCACTACTGGACGCTTTTCCGCTTCATGGAAGAACAATATCCCCAGAAACGCACCGCCATTTTCTCGACCTGGCTCGATAACCGCACCAAACTCGTAGGTACCAACCTGCCGCAAACCGACAAGCTGCAAATTGATTACTCATTTGATGGCTTCGAGCTGGATACCGTGCATTTCAAACACGACAAGCAAAGCGAATACATTCACCAAATCGATGAAAAAGTGGTGGATGAGGCAGCGGCCTACATTCACGATAACGGGCCGGATATGTCGTGGGTTTACCTCGAATATACCGACGACATGGGTCACAAATACGGCGACAGCGAGCAGTTCCACAAGGCGATTCAGATGATGGACGACCAGATGGGCCACATCTGGAAAGCCATTAACGATCGTGAAAAGAGTTTTAACGAAGACTGGCTTATGGTAGTCACTACCGATCACGGCCGCGATCCCAAAACCGGTAAAGGTCACGGCGGCCAGAGCGACCGCGAGCGTAGCACCTGGATTGTTACCAATGCGAAAGGTCTGAACGCGAATTTCAGAGCCACACCGGGCATAGTCGACATCTTTCCAACCGTGGCGCGGCATATGGACATTCATATTCCGAAGGAGCAGGCATTCGAAATCGACGGAGTACCATTCACGGGCAAACTTTCGGTTACGGCTCCGCAATTACAGAAATCGGCAGGCAAGGTGAATATTTCCTGGAAGGCAGTTGAAAAGGAAGGAAAAGTGAAGATCTGGCTTACAATCACCAATCAGTTCGAAAAAGGCGGTCGCGACCTTTATTACCTGATGGATGAAGTGAATGTTACCAATGAAAAAGCCGAAATAGATATTTCGAAATATCCATCCGGCTTTTTCAAGATCGTGTTGGAGGGGAAATACAACAGTGTGAACCGCTGGATTGTGGAAAAATAAGGCTAGTTCCCTCCCCGTCCGGCTTTGTAGGAATCGTATTCTTCCAGCAGGCGAATCAGGTCGTCCTCGCCGGCAAAATCCAGCTGTTGTTCTTTGATCACGTAATTCAGCTTGTTCCTTTCGTCAGTCAGCAGTTTAAGGAAACTGTTGCGGTTTTCGAGCTGAACGGGATTCATTTTATCATCCTTCAACAAATACAACTTTGCGCCAGCGTCCATTTCCCTTGTGGCGCTGGCCTTTTCTACTTTTATGGGGTTGGTGTATTTTTTCAAAAGCTTCGTGTTTCCATCGTAAAGCACGCGGTAGAAACTCTTTTCAGTGTAATTACCTGCCGCAGGATAACCGCTTCTGAACGTATATAACTCGACGCCGCTCGGTATCGTGAACTCCGCCACGCCTGACGCAACGCGGTACAGGTTCGAACCCGCTTTGTATTCTATTTCATCTTTCTGATAATCGTACCGGAGCTGGACACCGTCATGGACGCGGTCGTCGTTGGTGCGAACCGCCCCTGAATACCATTCTTTCAAAAGGTAGGGGGACTTTTCCCCGGCCGCCTGTTGTGTTTCCTGATAAGGCGCCCCCGCCAGTCCCGTCGAATCCTGCGCGTGCGCCTGAATGCACATGAGGCAGAATGCCAGCGGGAAAATTCTTAGCAGATATTTCATGATTTAAGTTGGTTAATTTGATAAGTTCGAGGTTTGGAAGCCGTTGTTTCCGTACTTTTGCACAAAAATTGTACCTGCTCTCTTGGACATCAACGATCAGCTCATACATATACGCCAGAGCCTCGGCGGAATCATCCCTGAAATTTTTCTGGCCTTATTTTTTTGTCTGTTCCTGCTCACCGAATTGATTTTCACCAAACGCTTCGGCCAGGAAAAGTCGACGTCCTATTTGCTAAATTTAGCGATTGTAGGGAGTTTGATCACCCTATTACTAGTGATCGGTCAATGGAATGTGGAGCCGTCGTTCAGGTTTCAACCGTTGCTATTCCTCGACAGGCAGGCCGTGTTTTTCAAAATCCTGATCACATTGGCCTGGATATTCACATTGCTGCATGTCCGCATTTTAAAATACGATTTCCCGGCCGAATACCATGCATTGCTGATCGCCGCTGTGGCAGGCATGCATTTGCTGACAATGTCCACACACCTGCTGTCGATTTACCTCTCGCTGGAACTGATTTCCATCAGCTCTTACCTGTTGGTAGCATTATCACCCTACAAAAAAGCGGCCGAGGGAGGCATTAAATACCTGCTTTTCGGAACCGCTAGTTCGGCTGTTATGCTTTATGGCATTTCCCTCATTTATGGCCTCACGGGCACGCTCGACATCACGAACGACGCTATGACCGTCGCTCTCAGCAACAACTCCGACCTCGTCGTAACGGTTACCATTGTACTCACGCTCGCCGGTCTGCTTTTCAAGCTGTCGCTTGTCCCATTTCATATCTGGACGCCGGACGTTTACGAAGCAGCACCCACACCTCTTGTGTCATTTCTCTCCGTGGCGCCCAAAGCGGCCGTCATACTGGTACTCATGCGCCTGGCAGGTATATTACCGGCCCAGTATTTCCCCGTTTTAGGAGGCATCGCATTGATCAGCATGACGATTGGCAATGTGGCAGCGCTTTGGCAAAGTAATGCACGCCGTTTGCTCGCCTATTCGTCCATAGCGCAGGCGGGTTACCTGCTCGTCGGCATTGCTGCATACAGCCGTTTTGGCTTTGAAGCAGCCGTGTTTTACACTGCGGCCTATCTCGTTATCAATCTCGCCGCTTTCTTCCTCGTCGATCTTTTGCAGCCAAGGCAAGAAACCCAACTCAAAGATTACGAAGGCCTCGGCCGCAACTACGTCTGGATTTCCGGCATTCTGACCGTCGTGATGGTCGCATTGGCAGGCTTGCCTCCTACCGGCGGTTTTACTTCTAAATTACTCGTGTTCTCAGCGCTTTGGGAAAGTTACCACGATCAGGAACTAACCTGGATGTTATGGCTGCTCATCGGCGGCATCCTCAATGCAGCCATTTCCCTCGCCTATTACATGCGTTTGCCTTATCTGCTGTTTTTCAAAACGGTTAGGGCGGAAGCAGTTAGCACAAACAATAGCGCCTCCGGCAAACTGGTTGCCGGATTGTTTTTGGTTGCGTTATTGATGCTGTTTTTCAGCCCCGAGTGGTTGACGCAGTGGATTTCAGCGTTTTGAGCGGCTAGCAGCCTGGTGTTTCTTTTTAGGAAGCAAATGCCTGGGGATAGGGCTTTTTGCAAGAATCTCCATAATAAGCCTTTCCTTTTTCAACACAAACGGATCATTAGACAAGTCAGGTAATGGTCGAACCAGATATGCTGAAGGATCTTCAAGGAGCTCGTTTTCTTGATCTTTCATAAGCCTTAAATTTCAAACACGTGGAGAACTATTTTTGGAATAACAGGAAAGCCTCATAATTAACCCCCTTCTTAAACGGAGCCCACTTGTTATTACATGAGCCCCTCACCACAAAGCGAATGCTGACTTCCTTCCAGTACTTTAAAATGCTCATCTGGTAAAGCCTTGTTCGTGCAGCTGTGCTACCGGTAGCTAGGATCACGGAGCCTGTATTTTGGATAACAAATGATTGAACAGCAAACGCTACGGTACTCAGTATTTTTAGCGTGTCCCCGTTATTTGAAACAGCGGTATCATCCACCACTTGCCTATCATGATCCCAATCACCGAATGACAGGTTGTAATGATTGCTATTATTGGAAAGAGGTCGAAAGAGAATGACCTTCTTAATCTTCCCACAAGGGCCATCACTTATAAACTCGAATCGATGATTGTTCTCGTCAGCGATCAGTTCATATCTATCCTGATTCATATTAGAGTGTGTGGTGTTGAGAGTAAAGCGGTTTCCAATAATTCAAAAATACCTCTTCCCACTCTCACAACCCAGCACCAATTCACAAACGGCTTGCTGCGAATTACCAAGGAACGATCGGCGTATCATTTAACCGCCCGCACCGCAAACCCCTCCTTTCTCAACAAAGCAATAACCCCTTTTTCCCCTCCCAAATGCGCCGCTCCCACCGCGAAAAACGTCGGCTTCGCGCTGGCGATCCTGCGTATGCGGGGAATCCATTTCTGGTTACGGGCAAAAAGCATCACCTCTTCGTTGCCTTCCATACCAAACTCGCTTTTCAGCGTCATTCCATAGAGTTCGTTGATGTTTTGTGTCTTGTAAAGCGTCACGAGGCTTTTAAATTCCTTCCGGGCGGAAGGTAGGCTGTCGATCAGGGTCAGGAGCATTTTTGCCTGATCTTTGTAAGGGATAGTATCGAAAATGGCCATTTGTTCTTCCAAAGTTTCAATCCCAATCACCTCCGACTTCTGCTTGCCTGCCAACTCCACCAGCGCCATTTCATACGACTGCGGCTGGCAATCGAGCACAGTATTGAACAGTGGCCCCATCAGCACAAATGGCTTCGCCCGCTCGAACATCGCCAGGCCCACATGCACCGAATCTTTGAAAAAACGGTCGAGCCGCTGGTATTCCTGCTCGGTAACGAGCTTTTTCAACTCGTTACCGGCAGTCATATTCATCGTTTTCATCATCCCGGCCATCATGCCCGGGTCGTCCATATCCATTTCGAGCGCCACCTGCTGCGTGCGCGAGAGTGTACTTTTCAGGGAGTCACTCAGGGAGAAATCGGCTGGGCAAATAAGGTGAATGGTACCAAACAAATAGGAAGGTTTCGCCAACCCACGACCGCTGATTTCCCAGAGCAGCGAATTTTCTACCGGCACTTGCGCCCATGAGGCGATGCTTAACATACAAAAAACCAGCAGCAACAAAACCCGTTTCATATTCGATAATTAGTTTAAAACAACCTTACTCCCCACGCGGGCCACCCTTTCCTCCCTAGACCCTTTCCTCCTTCCTCCTTTTTCCATTCTCCCTTTCCTCCCTTCACCCCAAAATACCTACTCCTTATGACTATCCACCACAATGCGCTCATCGCGGTTCACCAATTCCCAAGCCGTGTAAAATACCAGTTTCACGATCTCCGATTGCTTGTCGAAAAGGATTTTCTCCACATCGTCGCCAGGCCGATGATAATCTTCATGAACGCCTGTGAAATAAAAAATTACCGGAACGCCCATTTTGGCAAAATTGTAATGGTCGGAGCGGTAGTAGAAGCGGTTGGGATCTTTCGGATCGTTGAAGGTGTAGTCGAGCTTGAAATTGACGTATTTCTTATTGGCCTCTTCACTAATCTCATGCAGTTTGGAAGAAAGCTTATCCGAACCGATCAGATATACATACTTAGGATCATTCTTATGTGCTTCGTCCACCCGGCCAATCATGTCGATGTTCAGGTCGGCGATTGTGTTTTTGAGCGGCAGCAATGGATTTTCGGAATAATATTCCGAACCGAAAAGGCCCTTTTCTTCACCTGTAACATTCAGGAAAAGAATGCTTCTTCTTGGACCTTTCCCGTCGGCTTTCGCTTTGCTGAATGCTTCCGCCAGTTCGAGCAATGATACCGTTCCCGAACCATCGTCGTCCGCTCCATTATTGATTTCTCCATTCTCGGAAATGCCGATATGGTCCAAATGCGCGCTGATCACCAGTACCTCGTCCTTCTTGTCAGAACCTCCCATAAATGCCGCCACATTCTCGGTATCGATCGTTTCGCTCACACGGCCGACTTTCAGGGAAACTGTATTCGCGAAGTTTTCCAAAACAGGTTTCCCCGATTTATCGATCTGGGATTTCAATTTCATGAGCTTCGCAACCGAAGTGCCCAGCATTTCTGCCGCCCCTTTCGCCGAAAACACGAATGCAGCAGTTCCCGAAGGGTTTTCCTGTACCGGTTTCAACGTAGGTGCACTGAACCGACGGGCCATTACCGCACGCTGACGGATCTCCTTGTCGAGGTCCTCGCCGGTTTTGTCGGTAATAATGAAGACATATTTAGCACCTTTTTCCTTCGCCAGTTTCGCTTTTACCTGCCACGAAACAGGGCCACTCCATTTACTTTTCTCCGAATTGCCGCTGATCAGGTATTTGCCTCCCGAGAACTGGGGCTCACCATCGAACATTATCACCGATTGGCCCTTGATATTGATATTGGCGTAGTCGTTGTAATTTCCGTCTTCTATCCCATAACCTACGGAAACCAGGTCGGTGCTAACCTCTTCGGGAACATCCAGCAATCCGTTCAGATAGAAATCCTTATTAAATTCATATTTCTTGCCATGCGCCGTCACATACACTTCCCCCCAGCCGCGCTTGTAAAGCTTGTATTTCTGCAAATAGCTTTTCGAGCCATCGGCGTCGGTGGCAATCGGCTGTAATCCATATTGTTTGTAATACTTCGAAACGTATTCCGCCGCCTTCTTCTGGCCTGGTGAACCGGTATCTCGTCCTTCCAGGCTGTCGGAAGCGATAATAACGAGGTGCTTTTTGAGATCGGCCGGTGTTATGCCTGCCGCATATTTGGCCGCATCATTCTGAGCCCATGCCAAAGTGTTGATAGAGAGGAATAATCCAGCCAGTAGGTTCTTGTTCATCATGAGGTTTAATGGTCATTCAATCCTTACAAATTAACGAAACGTGCCGGCGAATGCAAAACCGCTTGTTACCTCGATTCTTCGTATCTTTGATTTAACAGCTTACACACTATATCATGCCTGAAATCAGCCGCTTCTTCGGTATCGTTATCCGAATGTTCTTTGATGACTATAATCCACCGCATTTTCATGCAGAATTTCAGGAGCACCGGGCTATTTTCCATATCCAAAATGTACGGTTGTTGGGCGGGAGTCTTCCTCCAAAAACAGTTGAAGCAAGTTCAGGCATGGGCTTTGCTGCATCAGCGAGAGTTGATGGAGAATTTTATTAATCTCGGAAAGGAATTTAAGAGCTACAACAAGATCGATCCGCTTCAATAGCTATGCTACACTACATCAAAAACATCATCCAGATACATGATCACGCCGTGACCTGCGAGTTCAATACAGGTGAAATACGTACCGTGGACCTAAAAGAAGTAGTTGAAAAATACCGCAGGATAAATGATGGTTTGATCAGCAAACTCTCAGATCCGAATTACTTCAAAACCGTTAAACTTGATTCCTACGGGACGCTTACCTGGGACAATGGCGTCGACTTTGATCCGGATAACCTCTACCGGATGTCGGAAAAAGAAATCCCAACCCTCTGACATTTCCCGCCCCTTTTTGCACTTCTTTTAGTTTAAAGGCTGTTTTTCACGGGATAACAATAAATTAATTGTAAAATACTGTTATTCAGAGGAAAAGTGCGTACCTTTGCACCCTGTTTGGCCGAATTACATCCAGACAAAAGCCAAATCGGTCCTGACACGCATTCAGAGCATTTCGTAGCAGCGCCGTAAACAACTGATCCATAAAACAATGCAAGCCATTCGTAACATCGCAATTATTGCGCACGTTGACCACGGTAAAACGACTTTGGTCGACAAAATCATCCACGCGTCAAAGCTGTTTCGCGACAATCAGGAGTTCGACGACCTGATCCTCGACAACAACGATCTGGAACGTGAGCGTGGGATTACAATTGTTTCCAAAAACGTATCGGTGCGTTACAAAGATGTGAAAATCAATGTAATTGATACACCAGGTCACGCAGACTTCGGTGGTGAAGTGGAACGCGTACTTAAAATGGCGGATGGCGTTTTGTTGCTGGTTGATGCATTCGAAGGCCCGATGCCACAAACCCGTTTCGTATTGGGCAAAGCCATTGGTCTTGGCCTGAAACCTATCGTCGTTGTCAACAAAGTAGATAAGGAAAACTGCCGCCCGGAAGAAGTTCAGGAAAACGTATTCGACCTGATGTTCAACCTTGGCGCTACCGAAGACCAGCTCGACTTCGTAACCGTGTACGGTTCGTCGAAACAAGGCTGGATGGGTCCGGACTGGCAGAAACCAACCGAAGATATTACTTTCCTTCTCGACACGATCATCGAGCAGATTCCTGCCCCCGTAATCGAAGAAGGAAATACACAAATGCAGATCACTTCTCTCGACTACAATGCATTCGTTGGCCGTATCGCCATCGGTCGCGTGAAAAGAGGAACGATCAAGGAAGGATCGACCGTGACGCTTTGCAAAGCCGGCGGTGTGATGAAGAAAGTAAAAATCAAAGAAGTTCAGCTGTTCGAAGGCTTGGGAAAATCCAAAGTAAGCGAAGTAAGCGCTGGTGATATTTGTGCTGTAACGGGTATCGAAGATTTCGAAATCGGTGATACCATCGCTGATGCTGAAAATCCTGAGGCATTGCCACGTATCGCGGTGGATGAGCCTACGATGAACATGCTATTCACGATCAACAACTCTCCATTCTTTGGTAAGGAAGGTAAATTCGTTACCTCACGCCACATTCGCGACAGGTTGTTGAAAGAAACTGAGAAAAACCTCGCATTGCGCGTGGAACCAACTGATACGGAGGACAAATTCCTGGTTTATGGCCGCGGTATCCTTCACTTGTCGGTATTGATCGAAACCATGCGTCGCGAAGGTTACGAATTGCAGGTAGGACAGCCGCAGGTATTGTACAAAGAGGACGAAAACGGCCAGCGCCTTGAACCAATCGAGACATTGGTAGTAGACGTGCCGGAAGAAACTGCCGGAAAAGTGATCGAATTGGCTACGCAGCGTAAAGGCGAGCTGTTGATCATGGAACCAAAAGGCGATTTGCAACACCTTGAATTCGAAATCCCTTCACGCGGATTGATCGGCTTGCGCTCAAACGTACTGACCGCAACCCAAGGAGAGGCTGTTATGACGCACCGTTTCAAAAGCTTCGAGCCATTCCGCGGACCAATCCCGGGCCGTCAGAACGGATCGATCATTTCAAAAAACACAGGTCCTGCAACGGGTTATACCCTTGATAAACTGCAAGATCGCGGACGCTTCTTCGTGGATCCGGGCGATGAAATCTACGGTGGGCAAGTAGTAGGTGAGCACAACCGACCTAACGACATCGTGGTAAACCTGCAAGAAGCGAAAAAGCTGACCAACATGCGTGCTTCCGGCTCGGACGACGGCCTGCGTATCGCTCCGAAAATCAATTTCTCTCTGGAAGAATCGATGGAATACATCCAGAAAGACGAATACCTCGAAGTTACCCCGCAAAACATGCGTATGCGGAAAATATACCTGGACGAGAACGAGCGCAAGCGCTACGCGTCCAAACTGGAAATGGCTTAATCCAAAGCCCGACGTTCCAAACCCGAAAAGGAGGCAAAATTTTGCCTCCTTTTTTTATTTTTCCTGCATTTCAATATTTCTCCCGATCCCGCCAGAAAATTTGGGATTCCCGCCAAAACCTGTGGTATAATTTTAATGTTTGTCACTCCCCTGAAACATTCTACTTTGGCCTAATTTTATTACTATTTCAAGAAATTTTAGTTTTTTGCTTTTATAATAACAAATAGCGTAGTTTGTATCGTCAGCTCGGCGCTTTTGAGCTAACTATTTTAATATCAACACCTTAAAGATCAAATGATGTCTTACATAGAACCGGCTCCGATTAAGGATAAAGACAATCCGTTGGAGTCAATGATGCAGCGATTTGATAAAGCCGTAGACCTCCTGGGGATATCCGAAGAAATGTATTATATCCTCAAAGTGCCCCGTAAACAGGTGACAGTCGGCCTGCCGGTAACCATGGATTCCGGCGAAATCCGGACTTTCGAAGGTTACCGTGTGATCCACTCCACCATTCTCGGCCCCAGCAAAGGAGGCATCCGTTTCGACCCCGATGTAAACCTCGACGAAGTGCGTGCATTGGCAGCATGGATGACCTGGAAATGCGCCGTGGTGGATATTCCCTATGGCGGGGCTAAGGGCGGAGTGGCCTGTAACCCGCGCGAAATGTCCCCGGGCGAGATCGAGCGCCTCATGCGTGCATATACGACGGCATTGCTGGATGTTTTCGGGCCAGACCAGGATATTCCCGCGCCGGATATGGGTACCGGCCCTCGCGAAATGGCGTGGCTGATGGATGAGTATTCCAAATCAAAAGGCATGACGATCCCCGCTGTTGTGACTGGAAAACCACTCGTACTCGGCGGCTCGCTTGGCCGTACCGAAGCCACGGGCCGTGGTGTAATGGTATCTGCATTGGCGGGTATGGAGAAGTTGCGCATTAATCCTTATCGCGCTACTGCGGCGGTACAAGGTTTTGGAAATGTAGGTTCGCACGCGGCCCTGCTCCTGCGCGAGCGCGGCACTGCCATCCACGCGATCAGCGACATTTCGGGGGCGTATTATAATGATAAGGGAATAGACGTGGCCGATGCCATTGCCTACCGTGACGCCAACAAAGGCTCGCTGGAAGGTTACGCCAAGGCTGAGCTCATTTCCGGCGATGACCTTTTCACATTGCCCGTTGACGTGCTGGTACCCGCCGCGAAAGAGGACGTAATTACACGCAAAAACGTATCCAGCATTCAGGCACGCATGATTGTGGAAGGCGCCAATGGCCCCACTTCCGCCAAAGCCGACGACATTATCAATGAAAAAGGGATTATGGTAGTGCCCGACATCCTCGCCAATGCCGGCGGCGTAACGGTTTCTTATTTCGAATGGGTACAAAACCGGATCGGCTATAAATGGACGCTGGAACGCATCAACCGCCGCACCGACCGCATTATGAAGGATGCATTCGACAAAGTGTATGAAACATCGCTGAAATACAAAGTATCGCTCCGCATTGCGGCGTACATCGTGGCGATTGACAAGGTTGCCAGTACGTATAAATATCGCGGGGGATTTTAATCGTCAGAGGGAGGTCATTTTTTAGGCAGATATTGTGGGGATTGTCCTTTTTAATTCGCTTCGCAAAATCGCGTAGCGATGTGATATCGGTAGCAGCCAGACCAGAAGTTATACCCCTGAAAATGCCGTCAGGCATGCAACAACCGAGCATTGTTGTTGCATGCCTGACGGCATTTTGACGTAATCCGGGCCGACTGTGTTGTCTACCAATGTTATATGCCTGACGGCATTTACCGCCGATCAAAAGCTGCGCATACAACTACGAACCACTATTCTTGACGATACCTGACCACAAATGACAACTCTTGACAACACCAGCGACACATCACACCGTAATCGGTTAACAATTTCTTAACAAGCCACTTCCAATGCGAAACCGAATCGAAACCGGTTTCAAAGTGTTAACTTTAAGGCTAAAATTTCAACAGATTCGCTTCACGCGGGAGAAAGTGCTTTCGCGTGAAGCAAGCTTTAAAGTAACATGTCTTTAAGTCCCCGTTTCA
>Ga0065165_1000447_pt1 | contig 64800 bp, 59 predicted proteins | sample AraplaMF_Cvi_mMF_FD_63813 | JGI IMG/M metagenome (GOLD analysis project Ga0065165, IMG submission 63813) | Arabidopsis root microbial communities from the University of North Carolina, USA - plate scrape MF_Cvi_mMF (version 2) (version 3) | ecosystem: Host-associated > Plants > Roots >...
GGAACGATCCCGCAAACCGTCCTGCCCCTCCGCTAAGTAGCGACCAACCCACTTACGCACAGTAGGGGGACTGACTCCATAATGAGTGGCAGCCTGCTCGGCCGGAATCCTGCTCTGTAGCACGTCCTGCACCATTTCTACTCAACGCACGAAGGTCAATCGGGCATTCTTATGGATGTTCATTCGGCTGGTCTCCTTGAGAACTGGGGGTTTGGCGATTTCCAGTGTCTCAAATCCAGTCCGAATGAACCACAACAACCTATTGAAGCATCACACCTAGTCGCGCTCCTTGCCGAAGGCCCACCAGCCGGCCACGATGGTGAACACCGCCACGATGGCGGCAATGATCCAGAAGCCTTCCTTATCCTCGGCCAGCGGAACCCCGCCCACGTTCATCCCCAGCAAACCGGCAATGATATTGATCGGCAGCGCCAGCACGGTCACGATGGTCAGCACGTAAAGACTGCGGTTGTTCGCCTCGTTCACCAGCGCCGCGATCTCTTCCTGCAAAGCCTTGATGCGCTCCTGCAGCGCGGCCATATCGTTCAGCGTCACTGCGAATTCCTCGCTCGACTCGCGCAACTCCTGGCGGTCCGCCTCGGACACCCAGGACGGTGGCCGCTGCAGCAGGCGGAACAGCGCCGCCGGTTCCGGCGCCAGCAGGCGCTGCAGGCGCACCAGCACCCGCCGCATGGCGCCCAGGTCGGCGCGCTTCATGCGCAGCTTGCCGGACAGCAGACCGTCCTCGATGCCGTCCACCTTGGCAATCGAGTCGCGCACGATGCGGGTCAGCACGTCCGCCTGGTCGCGCAGCAGGTGCGTCAGGAGCACCACGGTGGACGCAATCGTGTCCCCGCGCTGCACCGCCTGGCGCAGGCGCTCCACGCCCTGCAAGGGTTTGCGGCGCGCGCTCACCACCAGCTGGCGGTCCACGCTCAGGCTCACCGACGCGATATCCGAAGGCTCGTAGCTGAAATCGCGCAGCACGTCGTTCACCACCGCCACCAGGGTATTGTCCGCCTGCTCGATGCGCGTCGAGCGCGAACCCTCGTGCAGGCTTTCGTAGAATTCGCTGGCCAGCGTGGTGTGTTCCTTCATCCACTTCTCGCTGGCAGTGTTGGCCAGGTTGAAGTGCAGCCAGATGAATTCATGCGGATGATCGGCGCGCTGACGCAGCCACTGCACGGCGTCCGCGGCATCGATGGGCAGCGGGGACGGGCCGCGTCCGAACAAATAGCTGCACACCAGGCCACATTGGTCGGAACCGTAGGCAACGGCGCTTATCTGCATGCATTCTCCTGACTCATATCAAACTGACAAAACGGACCCCTTGCGTCCGTTTGGTGTATCCTATAGCACTTCGAAACAATGGGCTTTAACGCCAACTATGCAAGAGCACTCTAGTAGCGTCAGAAATGACGCTAAACCCCACCGGTCGCTATTTGAGCGACTCACCGCACTGATTTCCCCAGAGCCCGAGAATCGCTCGGAGCTGCTTGAAGTTCTGCACGACGCCCACGAACGCAACCTGATCGACGCCGACGCCCTGTCGATGATCGAAGGCGTGTTCCAGGTGTCCGACCTTTCTGCGCGGGACATTATGATCCCACGCTCGCAGATGGATGTCATCGATATTTCGAAGCCGATCGAAGAATGGCTGCCGCTGGTGCTGGAAACGGCCCACTCGCGTTTTCCTGCCATCGAGGGCGAACGCGACAAGGTGGTCGGCATCCTGCTGGCCAAGGACCTGCTGCGCTACTACGCCGAGGAATCCTTCGACGTGCGCGACATGCTGCGTCCCGCCATCTTCATCCCGGAATCGAAGCGCCTGAACGTGCTGCTGCGCGACTTCCGCGCCAACCACAATCACATGGCCATCGTGGTCGATGAGTATTCCGGCGTGGCCGGCCTCATCACCATCGAGGACGTGCTGGAGCAGATCGTCGGCGATATCGAGGACGAATACGATTTCGACGAAGAGGAAGACAACATCCTCTCCACCAAGGAAGGCCAGCTTGGCCCGCGCTGGCGCGTGAAAGCCCTGACGGAAATCGAACAGTTCAACGAAGAACTCGACACCGACCTGTCCGACGAGGACGTGGACACCATCGGCGGCCTGGTCGCCAAGCACCTCGGCCGCATGCCGCACAAGGGCGACGTGTTCGACATCGGCAACCTGCGCTTTGAAGTGCTGCGCGCCGACGCCCGCCAGATCCATGTGCTGACCGTCGAGAAACTGCCGCCTTCCGTGGACGAGCAGGACTGATGCGCTGGCGTAAAGCCGGTGCTGGCGATACGCCCACACCACCCCGCAGTATCCGCAGCCGCGCGCTGATTGCCGCCATCACTGGCGGCATCAGCGTGTTTGCGTTCGCGCCTTTCGGCTGGTGGCCGCTGCAGATCGTCGCGCTTGCCCTGCTGTTCTACCAGGTGCTGCGGGTGGACTCGGTCCGCAACGGCTTCCTGATCGGCTGGGCCTTCGGCTTCGGCTGGTGCACCGCGGCTTTCCACTGGCTGTATATCGCCATCCACAACTACGGCGGCATGCCGGCGCCGATGGCGGCCATCGCCATTGCCCTGCTGGGCGCCGCAATGGGCCTGTACGCCGGCGCCGCAACCAGCGCCGCCAGCTGGCTGCGCAAGCGCTGGCCGCTGCCATTGCCCGCCGCCGCGCTGCTGGTGCTGCCGTCGCTATGGGCGGTCTGCGAATGGCTGCGCGGCTGGCTGTTTACCGGCTTCTCCTGGGCATCGGCCGGCTATGCGCACAATGCTTCGCCGCTGTCCGGCTATGCGCCGATCGTGGGCGTGTACGGCATCAGCTGGCTGGCGGCGATGGCTGCCGGCGCGCTGCTGCTCCTGATGCATGCCTGGCGCTACCGCGCCATGGGTGTGCTTGCCGGCCTGTTTGCAGTCGGCTTCGGCCTGCAGCATGTGGAATGGACGCACGCTACGGGCAAGCCGTTGTCGGTGCGCCTGGTGCAGGGCAATGTGGCGCTGGAGGCGAAGTTCGATCCGGCCCACGTGCAGGGCACGCTGCGCAGCTATTACGATGCCGTGACGGCGGCTCCGGCCGACCTGATTGCAATTCCCGAGACGGGCGTGCCGCTGTTCCCGCACCAGCTGCCGCCGGGTTACCTGGATTCCTACGGCCTGTTTGCGCGCAAGACGGGCAGCCACGTGGTGCTCGGCATTCCGCTGATGGACAGCCCGACAAAGTATTCCAACTCGGTGCTCGGCCTGTCTCCGGCAAAGGGCGTGCGGCCTTACCGCTACGACAAGCAGCACCTGGTGCCGTTTGGCGAATTCATTCCGCCGGGCTTCCGCTGGTTCACCAATATGATGCAGATTCCGCTGGGCGATCAGACCTCCGGCCCGGACATCCAGGCGCCGTTCACGGTGCGCGATCAGAAGGTGCTGCCGAATATCTGCTACGAGAACCTGTTTGGCGAGGAGATTGCGGAACAGATCGATGCAACCGGCGCCACGCTGATGCTGAATGTGTCGGAACTGGCGTGGTATGGGCGGTCGATCGCGATTCCGCAGCATTTGCAGATTTCGCAGATGCGCAGCCTGGAGACGGGGCGGCCGATGCTCAGCGCCACCAATACCGGTGCTACCGTGGTCATCAACCGTCACGGCGAGGTTGTGCAGCAGCTGCCTTACTATCGGCCAGGTGTTTTGACGGCTTCGGTGCAGGGCATGTCCGGCAGCACGCCGTATATCGCGCTGCAGAACAAGCTGATGCTGGCGCTGGCAGCACTCTCGCTGGCTGGCGCGTGGCTGTGGGCGCGCAAGTCCAAACGCTGATTCCCTACGCGGGCGCCTTAGGCGCTCAGCACCTCTTCCGCAAGCGGCCCGAATTTCATCGCCAGCTGCCAGGTCCCTTCCATGTCAACCTTGGATCGTTTGAATCTGCGGTCCAGCTCCGGAGCCAAATGCGCAGCCGTTACCAGCCCGAACACGTTCTCCGCCTCAGCCAGCCCCGGCTGCCCGGCAAAATCCAACAGCTTAGCCACCGGAAAGGTCAGTCCGCTTGTACATCCGGCGAATTCGCAGCGGTAGGCTGATGGACGCCATGCAGGAAATGGACCTGTCAGCAGGACCAGGCTGGCGACCGGGCAGTCGGAACGGTCGAACAGGCGGTAGTGGTAGACAAACATGCGGCGCGCAAAGTTCCGCTCGCGGCGGCGCTGGATTTCGATGTGGATGCAGGCCTCGCGGCCGTCGAGCGAGTCACGGCCCCAGTCGATGGCCGCACCGACCGCCGGGAATCAGAACGCGAGGAATTCCTGCAACTGCGCTTCGACGGCAGATTTCCAGGGCATGTCATAGTCGTCGTTGGGCGCGTTCATGCCAATTTCGACGCCCAGCGGCGCGAAATAGTTGCAGCCGGAGCTTTGAGGCAGATCAAAGGGCCTGCGCGGCGGTTAAACTCTACAGGTTCATGGCAAAAACCGCTAAAATGAGCCGTTTTAGCGATCCGATAACGTCTGCGCCATAGAGCGCCTCCGACACGATGCTCACATTTCAACAAATTATCCTGACCCTGCAATCCTATTGGGACAAGCAGGGCTGCGCTCTGCTCCAGCCGTACGACATGGAAGTCGGCGCCGGCACCTTCCACACCGCCACCTTCCTGCGCGCCATCGGCCCGGAACCCTGGCGCGCCGCCTACGTCCAGCCATCGCGCCGGCCGAAAGACGGCCGCTACGGCGAGAACCCGAACCGCGGCCAGCACTACTACCAGTACCAGGTGGTGATGAAGCCGGCCCCGGAAAATATCCTGGACCTGTACCTCGGCTCCCTGGAAGCCCTCGGCCTGGACCTGAAGCAGAACGACGTGCGCTTCGTGGAAGACGACTGGGAAAGCCCGACCCTGGGCGCCTGGGGCCTGGGCTGGGAAGTCTGGCTGAACGGCATGGAAGTGACCCAGTTCACCTACTTCCAGCAAGTCGGCGGCCTCGATTGCAAGCCGGTGCTGGGCGAAATCACCTACGGCGTCGAACGCCTGGCCATGTACCTGCAGGGCGTGGAAAACATGTTCGACCTGGTGTGGACCGAGTGGGAAGAGAATGGCGAGAAGAAAGTGCTGAAGTACGGCGACGTGTTCCACCAGAACGAAGTGGAACAATCCGCCTACAACTTCGAGCACTCGAATACCGAACTGCTGTTCGCGCAATTCGCCAACCACGAATCCGAAGCCAAGCGCCTGATCGAGCTGCAGCTCACGCTGCCCGCTTACGAGCAGATCATGAAGGCCTCGCACAGCTTTAACCTGCTGGACGCGCGCGGCGCCATCTCCGTGACCGAACGCGCCGCCTACATCGGCCGCGTACGCGCCCTGTCGCGACTGGTCGCACAGGCCTACTACGAGTCCCGCGAACGCCTCGGCTTCCCGATGGTCGCCAAATAAAGAATACAGAACATGAACCAGACCCTGTTAATCGAACTGCTGACCGAAGAACTGCCGCCGAAGGCCCTGTCCAAGCTGGGCGCCGCCTTCGCTTCTGGCATCGTCAACGGCCTGAAAGCGCGCGACTTCCTGGAAGACGACAGCGAAGCCACCATCTTCGCCACGCCGCGCCGCCTGGCCGTGTCCATCACCAAGGTGCGCGCCACCTCGCCGGACAAGCAGGTGCGCGAAAAAATCCTGCCGGTCGCCATCGCGCTGGACGCTGAAGGCAATCCGACCGCACCGCTGACCAAGAAGCTGGCCGCCATGGGCCTGGCCCACGTCACCGTGGCCGACATGGAACGCGCGCAGGACGGCAAGGCCGAATCCTTCTTCTACACCAAGCTGGCCGCCGGCAGCGCCCTGCAAGCGGGCGCCCAGGCGGCACTGGAAGAATCGGTCGCCAAGCTGCCGATCCCGAAAGTCATGAGCTACCAGCGTCCGGACGGCGAGACCGTGCAGTTCGTGCGCCCTGCGCACAGCCTGATCGCCCTGCACGGCGACAGCGTGATCCCGCTCACCCTGCTGGGCCTGACCGCCTCCAACAAGACCGACGGCCACCGCTTCCTGACCGCACCGGGCAAGCGCGAAGTCACCGTGCCGAACGCCGGCGTGTACTCCACCGTGCTGGTGGAACAGGCGCGCGTGGTGCCGGGCTTTGACGCCCGCAAGGAAGCCATCCGCGCTTCGCTGCTGCAGAAAGCCGGCGCCGACCAGGTGCTGATGCCGGAAGCGCTGCTGGAAGAAGTCGCGTCGCTGGTCGAATGGCCGGTGGTGTACGAATGCCACTTCGAGGAAGAGTTCCTGTCCGTACCGCAGGAATGCCTGATCCTCACCATGCAGACCAACCAGAAATACTTCGCGCTGACCGATGCCAGCGGCAAGCTGCGCTCGCGCTTCCTGATCGTCTCCAACATCGCCACCGACACGCCGCAAGCCATCATCGGCGGTAACGAGCGCGTGGTGCGTCCGCGCCTGTCCGACGCCAAGTTCTTCTTCGAGCAGGACAAGAAGAAGACCCTGGAATCGCGCCTGCCGCTGCTGAAGAACGTGGTGTATCACAACAAGCTGGGCACCCAGGCCGAGCGCTCCGAGCGCGTGACCTCGCTGGCAGCCGCCATTGCCGGCCGCCTGGGCGGCGACAAGGCGCTGGTGGAACGCGCCGCGCGCCTGTCCAAGGCCGACCTGCTGACCGATATGGTGGGCGAGTTCCCCGAGCTGCAAGGCATCATGGGCACCTACTACGCACGCCACGACGGCGAGCACGAGGAAGTGGCGCTGGCCGCGTCCGAACACTACCAGCCGCGCTTTGCCGGCGACACCCTGCCGTCCACCGCCACCGGCACCGCCGTGGCCCTGGCCGACAAGGTGGAAACCCTGGTCGGCATCTGGGCCATCGGCCTGCAGCCGACCGGCGACAAGGACCCGTTCGCACTGCGCCGCCACGCGCTGGGCGTGCTGCGCATGCTGATCGAGAAGCGCCTGCCGCTGTCGATCTCCGCCCTGCTGTCGGACGCCGCCCAGCAATTTGCAGCCGTGCCGAACTTCAAGGACCCGACCGCCGAAGTTACCGCCTTCATGATGGACCGCCTGCGCGGCATCCTGCGCGAGCGCGGTTTCAGCGTGAACGAGATCGAAGCCGTGGTGGCCCAGAACCCGGACCGCCTGGACGATATCGTGCAGCGCCTGGAAGCGGTGCAGGCCTTTGCCGCCCTGCCGGAATCGGAATCGCTGGCCGGCGCCAACAAGCGCATCACCAACATCCTGAAGAAGAACGAGGAAGCCCTGAAGCAGGCCGGCGCCGTGAATCCGGCCGTGCTGCAGGACGCTGCCGAGAAGGCCCTGTACGAAGCCATGGGCCGCGTGAAGCCGGAAGTGGACGCGGCGTTTGCGCGCGGCGATTTCAGCGCCACGCTGAAAACGCTGGCCCAGCTGAAGAACGAGGTGGATGCCTTCTTCAACGACGTGATGGTGATGGCCGAGGATGCCGCCCTGCGCAACAACCGCCTGGCCCTGCTGTCCACCCTGCACGGCATGATGAACGGCGTGGCCGACATCTCCAAGCTGGCCGCCTGATATGCCGCTGAACCAGCCCGAAAAGCTGATCATCCTGGACCGGGATGGCGTGATCAACCACGACTCGCCGGACTTCATCAAGTCCCCCGAGGAGTGGATCCCCATTCCCGGCTCGCTGGAAGCGATCGCCCGCCTGAACCAGGCGGGTTACCGCGTGGTGATCGCCTCCAACCAGTCCGGCATCGCGCGCCAGTTCTTCGACATCACGACCCTGAACGCGATCCACCAGAAGATGCACCGCCTGGCGCAGCAGGTTGGCGCCGATATCGACGCCATCTTCTTCTGCCCGCACGCTGCGTCGGACAACTGCGATTGCCGCAAACCCAAGCCCGGCATGTTCGCCGAAATCTCCAAGCGTTTCGACATGAGCCTGAAAGGCGTGCCGACCGTGGGCGATTCGCTGCGCGATCTGCAGGCCGGTTTCATCAGCGGCTGCGTGCCTTACCTGGTATTGACCGGCAAGGGCGAGAAAACCCACGCCACGGGCGGCCTGCCACCCGGTACAATGGTCTTCCCAGACCTTGCTGCCACGGTCACCCATATCCTGAAATCGGCCGCCCCTGCCAACTGAAACTGATACGGAGATCCTGATTGTTCCTGTTCCTGCGTTCCCTGCTGTTCACGTTGATGATGGTGGTTGCCACTGTCATCTGGTCCGGAGTCTGCATGCTGGCGGCGCCGCTGCCGTATAACAAGCGCTACTACGTCACTTCGCGCTGGAACGTGTTCGTGATCTGGGCAGCGCGCGTGGTGTGCGGCATCGAATACGAAATCAAGGGACAGGAAAACCTGCCGGATGCGCCGGTGATCCTGCTCTCGAAGCACCAGTCGGCATGGGAAACCATCTTCCTGCTGGCGTATATGCCGCGCCCGCTGGTCTTCGTGTTCAAGAAGGAGATCCTGTACATCCCCTTCTTCGGCTGGGGCATCGCGCTGCTGCGCATGATCCCGATCGACCGCAAACAGGGCAAGAATGCCTTCCGCTCGGTGGTACAGCACGGAAAGCGACGCCTGAAGGACGGCCAATGGATTATCATGTTCCCGGAAGGGACCCGTATCCCGGTCGGCAAGCAGGGCAAGTACAAGAGCGGCGGCACGCGCCTGGCAATTGAAACCGATTCGCAGGTGGTGCCGATTGCGCTGAATTCCGGCGAGTGCTGGCCAAAGAATTCCTTTATCAAGAAGCCGGGCAAGGTCACGGTCTCGATAGGCAAACCAATTTCGCCGGAAGGTCAAACGCCGGACGGCATGATGGAGCAGGTGGAACAGTGGATCGAATCAGAAATGCGCGTCATTTCGCCCCACGCCTACAACGCTGGCTAGCCGACCAGGCGAGCGCCAGAGAGTCGGCGGATGCGGGCGGCGGCAGCCCGGGGAGCAGCAATGCACCACCGGGCGTCGCAGCCTGCGACAGTGCTGCGCTTTTGGGATCGCCAGGCGTAGCGCCCGCAGCATCGTTCCCTATCCCCGCCCCTGCTGCAGTCAATCTGCTGCGTCCCCCGGTGCAATTGCGCCGCCCCGAACTCCCACCCGCAACGCCAACCGCCGGTCAGGATAAACGGCAACTGCTGGTAGGCGAATTCATTCTCGAATATGTGCTGCGCCGCTCTACGCGCCGCTCGATCGGCTTTACCGTCGATGACGACGGCCTGCACGTGACGGCGCCGCGCCGCTGCTCGTATGCCGACATCGAAAACGCCATCCGCGCCAAGCAGAACTGGATCCTGAGCAAGCTGGATGAACGCCGCCAGCGCCGCGCCGCGCGCCTGGAAAAGCCGCCGGTGAAGTGGGAGGACGGTGCGAAGCTGCCCTACCTCGGCGGCGAGGTCACGCTGCGCCTGTACCATGCGCCGCGCAACCGAACCGAGTTCGATCCGGCCACCATGGAACTGAATATGGGGCTGGTGGAAGGCGCCACCGAGCACCTGCTGAAGGAGCGCGTGAAGAACTGGTTCAAGCAGCAGGCCGAGGGCCTGTTCGGACAGCGCCTCGACCTGTATGCCGGCCGCCTTGGTGTGCAGTACGAATCCTTCTCGCTGTCGAATGCCGACACGCGCTGGGGCTCGTGCACCGTGCAGCGCGTGATCCGCCTGAACTGGAAACTGATGCACTTCTCGCTGCCGCTGATCGACTACGTGGTGGCGCACGAGCTGGCGCACATCCTGGAGATGAACCATAGCCCGCGCTTCTGGGCGCACGTGGGACGCATCTATCCGCAATATGAGGAAGCCAAGAACCTGCTGCGCCGCCGTGCGCAGGAATTGACGCCGCTGTTCGTGGCGTAGTCCCTCAGTCCAGCGCCGGCAGCAGCGCCAGCGTGCGCGCCGTGGCGCCGCGGTGGCGGTTGGCGAACACCAGGGCCTGGCGGCCCATTGCCTCACGTGCGGCACCGTCGGCCAGCAGGCGCCCGGCCTCGCGCATCAGTTCGTCCGCACCCGAGACGCGCACGGCGCCGCCCTCCTGCAGACAGTCCTCGGTGGCCTGGGCGAAGTTGAAGGTATGCTGGCCGACCAGGACCGGCTTGCCCAGCGCGGCCGGCTCGATCAGGTTCTGGCCGCCCAGCGGCTGCAGGCTGCCGCCGATGAAGGCCAGGTCGCAGGCCGAGTAGTAGGCGAACATCTCGCCCATCGAGTCGCCCAGCACGACAGCCGTATCATCCGATACACCCGACACGCCCGCCACACCCGGCAGGACCAGCGCCGAGCGCCGCACGACGCCCAGCCCGCGCTCGCGGATCATCGCCTCGACCTCATCGAAGCGCTGCGGATGGCGCGGCACGATCAGCAGCAGCACATCCGCCGCCAGCGCACCGGCAGGCGCAGCGCGGGCGTGCATGAAGGCCTCAAGAATCATTCCCTCCTCGCCCTCGCGCGTGCTGGCGCACAAGAACACCGGCCGCGCGCCAAACTGTCCGCGCAGCTGAGCGCCGGTATCCAGCGCCGCTTGCGGCACCATCACATCGAACTTGATGCTGCCCGTCACGCCGACGTTCGCGACGCCCAGCGTGCGGATACGCAGCGCATCGGCATCGGTCTGCGCCGCCACATAGGAAATCCCTTGCGCCGCCTCGCGCATGATGCCGCCGAAGCGCAGCCCCTTGCGCAGCGAGCGCTCGCTCAGCCTTGCATTCGCCAGCGCCACCGGCACTTTCCGGCGCCGGCACTGCGCGATCAGGTTCGGCCACACCTCGGTCTCCATCAGGATGCAAAGACGCGGCTGGAAATGCGTGATGAAACGTCCCACAAGGCCCGGCAGGTCATATGGCAGATACGACTGCACCACGCGTGCGCCATGCTTGCCGAACAGCGACTTGCCGGTCGCGCGGCCGGTCGGCGTCATGCAGGTCAGCACGATGCGCGCCTGCGGATAGCGCTTCAGCAGTGCATCGACTAGCGGCTCGGAAGCGCGCGTTTCGCCCACGGATACTGCGTGTACCCAGATCGTCAGCGGCTCGTCGTTGGCAGCGCGTGCGCGGTACAGGCCGAGACGTTCGTTCCAGTGCTGGCGGTAGCCAGGCTCCTTGCGACCGCGCCACCACAGGCGGCCGAGCACCAGCGGCATGGCCAGCCACCACATCAAAGTATAAAAACCGCGCATAGGATCAGAGCAGGCTTCTGGCAGCGGCAGCCACTTCGGCCACGCCCGGCGGCGCGCCCTGGTCGCCAAGGTTGATGATGCGCGGCGACCAGTTGCCTTCGGTCTTCCAGCGCGGAGAATCGGCGTAAATCTCGACCACGGGACGCGAGAACGCTGCCGCAATATGCGTCAGGCCCGTATCGACGCCAACCGCCAGCGCGGCGCGGCGCGCCAGCACCACGGCGTCGGCCATGGACAGCCTGGGCAGCACGCGCGCATTCGGCAGCTGCGCTGCCAGCGCCTCGGCTTCGGCCTTCTCCTTTTCAGAGCCCCATGGCAGCAGGATGGGCATGGGCGACAGCTGCCGGCCCAGTTCGATCCAGTTGGCAGGCGGCCACTTCTTGGCGTCGCGCGCCGTGCCGTGGAAGTACACGGCATAGGGCTGCTCGCCCATCCACGCCGGGCGCGCCTCGCTTTCCGGAATCTCGGGCAGGCCGAAGTCGGCCGGCGCATCCACGCCATAGCCCAGCGCCGCAGCGGCCACCAGGCGGCCGCGCGCCACGGCATGCGTGCGCGGATCGAGCGGAATGGATTTGGTATGGAAGATGCGCGAGATGCCTTCGTAGCCCGAGCCCTCGCTGCCGTTGGCCAGGCCGACCTTGTGCCTGCCCTTGGCCGCGCCCATGATGATGCCGGTCTTCAGCAGGCCCTGGGTGTCGAACACGTAGTCGTACTGCACTTCGCGCAGCTTGCGGAAGAAGGCGCCGATCTCGGCACGCACGGTCTTGTCGCCCAGGTTCTTGCGCCAGCGGCGCAGGCCCCAGGGCAGGATGTTGCGCACCATCGGGTTCAGGCGCACCAGGCTGACGTAGCCCTCTTCCACTACCCAGTCGATGTTCGCGTCCGGGTAGTGGCGCTTGATGTCCGCCACGATGGGCATATTGTGCAGCACGTCCCCCATCGAGGAGACGCGGACCAGCAGGATGTTCATCTGGATCGGAAGATCAGAATGGCAGTTCGGCGTCCGGCTTGGCAGCCAGGATCACGTCGCGGAACTGGCCCTGGATGCGCGCCAGCGCTTGCGGCGATTCCGCTTCGAAACGCAGCACGATCACCGGCGTGGTGTTCGAGGAGCGCGCCAGGCCGAAGCCGTCGGCGTATTCCACGCGCAGGCCGTCGATATCGATGATGCGTTCGTTGCCGGGGAATTTCGCGTCGCGCACCAGCTTTTCCATCACGGCGAAGTTCTCGCCTTCTTTCAGGTGCAGATGCAGCTCCGGCGTGCTGTCCGACTTCGGCAGCGCGTTCAGCAGCGCGGACGGGTCGGCATGGCAGGTCAGGATTTCCAGCATGCGCGCGCCGGAATACAGGCCGTCGTCGAAGCCGTACCAGCGGTCCTTGAAGAAGATATGGCCGCTCATTTCGCCGCCCAGCGGGGCGCCGGTTTCCTTCAGCTTGGCCTTCACCAGCGAGTGGCCGGTCTTGTACATCAGCGGCACGCCGCCGGCCTTCTCGATGTAAGGCGCCAGGTGACGGGTGCACTTCACGTCGTACAGGATCTGCGCGCCGGGATGGCGGGTCAGCACTTCTTCCGCGAACAGCATCATCTGGCGGTCCGGGAAGATGATCTGGCCATCCTTGGTCACGATGCCGAGGCGGTCGCCGTCGCCGTCGAAGGCCAGGCCGATTTCGGCGTCGGTCTCCTGCAGGCAGCGGATCAGGTCCTGCAGGTTTTCAGGGTGGGCCGGGTCCGGGTGGTGGTTCGGGAAGGTGCCATCCACTTCGCAGAACAGCTCGATCACTTCGCAGCGCATGCCGCGATACAGGTCGCCCGCGAATGCGCCGGCCACGCCGTTGCCGCAATCGACGGCAATCTTGATCGGACGGGCGACCTTCACGTCGCTGATGATGCGCTCCAGGTAGGCGGCGCGGATATCGTGGGTGCGGTAGGCGCCGGCGCTCGCGGCAGGCTGCATGCCGGCGGCGATGGTTTCATACAGGCCGGTAATGGCCTCGCCGTGAATCGCCTCGCCTTTCAGCACCATCTTGAAGCCGTTGTAGTCCGGCGGATTGTGGCTGCCGGTCACCATGATGCCGGACTTCGATTCCAGCACGTTGGTGCCGAAATACACCATCGGGGTGGCCACCACGCCCAGGTCGATCACATCGACGCCGGCGCTCTGCAGGCCTTCGGCCAGCGCTTTCGCCAGCTCAGGGCCGGACAGGCGGCCGTCGCGGCCGATCACTACCGCTTTCTCTCCCTTGCCGGCGGCAGCCAGGCCGAAGGCATGGCCGATCGAACGGGCCACACCCGCATCCAGGGTTTTACCGATGATGCCGCGGATATCGTAAGCTTTGAAGATCGATTTGGAGAGGGAAAGCATAGGAAGTAAGGATAGAAATGAAGCCGGGAGCCCGGCCGGACAAACGGTATGGTAAGTGCGATGCAGACGGCAGGCAAGCCCCGCCGTCCCGGTGCGGCGAATCTCTCAGATGCGCAGGTCGTCGATGGACTTGCCGCCCTCGACCCAGTCCTTGACCCACTTCGGCTGGCGGCCGCGGCCGGTCCACTTCTGGCTGGCGTCCGCCGGGTTGCGGTAGCGCGCTTCGACCTTGCTGCCCTTGCCGGATTTCGGCTGACTGCCGCCCAGCAATTCCTTCAGCGGTACGCCCACCGCCTGGGCGATCGCGAAAATCTGTTCCCGTGCTTTCTGCTTATCTGCCCCTTCGCGGTTTTTCAATTCGCGTTTGGTTTGCTCCTGCAGATTGCGCAATTCGCTGGACGACATTTTCGACAGATCCATCTTCATTCCTTTAGAGGTAATTAAATGAGGGCGTTTCCGGTCGAAATATACACTAATTTCCCGGCATTAGCCTTTCTTATGTCGAATCATCCAGCGCGGTGCTTTAAACCGCACAATACGCACATAAAGCCAGACATAACTGGCAATAAACAGGCCGCAGAACAGCATCAGCACCCAGGTGTGGCGCCAGAATACCGTGGCCGGAATCACGGCCATCAGCGAGAACATCCACAGATACGGGGAAGTCAGCGAATTGCGGCGCATCAGGGCGCGCGCATCCTTGCGGCCGACCGCCCATTGCACCACGCGGCGGAAAATCAGGCTGTGCAGGTGAATACCGTCCGGCATGGCCGGCGATTTCCCGCGAATAAACATGCGGCGATAAACCGAGAACAGGGTTTCAAATGCAGGATATATTAATAGCAACGCTGCGTACCAAGTAGAAACCTGAGGATTCCGCATGACCAGCAGCAGGGCCAATTCACCCAGCATGAAACCAATAAAATAAGCGCCGCCGTCGCCGAGGAATATCAGGCCGACCGGGTAATTCCAGATCAGGAAACCGGCAGTGGCGCCCGCCACCATCAGCGCCGCCACCAGCACAAATAAATCGTTAACCTGCAAAGCCACATAACCGAGCGACAGCAGCATGCAGATGGTGACCACGCTGGCCAGGCCATTGAAGCCGTCAATGATATTGATGGCATTGGCGATGCCGGCCACGGCCAGCACGGTCAGCGGCAGCGTGAACCACAGCCATGGCAAGGGGAAGGTGGCGCCGATCCAGTCGATGCGGTCGATGCGCGCATCCAGCAGGAAATAGCCGAGCAGCGCGGCGCACATGGTCAGCACCAGGCGCCGCAGCGCGCTGACCCGCCCCGTGTAATCCTCGACAATGCCGCCGGCAAACGCACACACCGAGCAGGCCATCAGCGACAGCATCCAGGTCGTCATGGCCGGCACGCGCCAGATGGAAATACAGGCGCTCAGCGCCACGGACAGGAAGATGGACAGGCCGCCAATGCGGGCCACCATGTGAGCGTGCACTTTCTGCACGCCTTGAAAATCGGAATCGAGCGCCGGGCCGTGTAGCCTCGCCTCCTTGATGACCAGCAAGGTCAACAGGGCGGAAGCGATAAAGCTTACGAGAAAGGAAAACATCTGTGGTGTCGGGAGCGCTTATTGTCGTTTCGCAGTGCAGCAATAAATGTTGTCTGCACGCTAACCGGCGATTGTACCGGATTAGTGAAGGGAAACAGGAAAATTACTGCGGAGGTGTTGTTGTGGTGAATGATTGTAACAAATCAGCAGAAGCGGTCCGGAGTCGCTTACTAATAGATACAAACTCCGAACCGTTTTTAACTACTTCATGCAGAGGCGCAGCGCTTCCTGCCAGTCCGGCAGACGGCAGAATTTTTCCATCAGGCGGCGGGACGACAGCACGGAAAACTCGGGCCGCCTGGCCGGCACCGGGTATTCGGCGCTGGCGATGGGAAGCAGGCGGCAGTCGATGCCGGCCTGTTCCAGGATGGCCTGGGTAAAGCCGAACCAGGTGGTTTCGCCCTGGCTGCTCAGATGATAGACGCCGCTGTGCTCGGCCCACCAGCTGGCCGGGTCCTGCCCGCCTTTGCCGGCCTGGGCCAGGATCAGGGCCGTGGTATCGGCAATGGTGCGGCTCCAGGTGGGCGCGCCGTGCTGGTCGGCCACCACGCGCAGCTCGTCGCGCTCTTTTGCCAGGCGCAGCATCGTCAGCAGGAAGTTCTTGCCGCGCATGCCATACACCCAGCTGGTGCGGAAGATCAGGTGCGGCACGCCGGAGGCCGCAATCGCCTGCTCGCCGGCCAGCTTGCTGGCGCCGTACACATTCACCGGCCCGGTCGCGTCGCCTTCCAGGCGGGCGCCTGCCACGTTGCCAGGGAACACGTAATCGGTCGAATAATGCACCAGGGCCGCGCCCAGCTTTTTCGCCTCCAGCGCCATCAGGCCCGGCGCCTCGGCGTTGATGCGGTGCGCCAGTTCAGGCTCGGCTTCGGCCTTGTCCACCGCCGTGTAGGCCGCCGGATTCACGATCAGCTGCGGCTGCACTTCCCGGATCACGTCGCGCACCTGGTCCAGGTTGGCCAGATCCATGCGGCTGCGATCGACGGCCACCACTTGGCCCAGCCCCTGCAGGCTGCGCTCCAGTTCGTAGCCGACCTGGCCGCTGCTGCCGGTAAGCAGGATCTTCATGGGAACACTTCCGCGCCAGCCAGCGGCGCGCCCTTCCGGTCCTTGGCCGACAGCAGCGGTTCGCCATCCAGCGGCCATTCGATGCCGATCGCCGGATCGTTCCACATGATGGCGCGTTCGAACTGCGGCGCGTAGTAATCCGTGGTCTTGTACAGGAATTCCGCCGTATCGGTCGTGACCAGGAAGCCGTGGCCGAAACCGGCCGGAATCCACAACTGGCGCTTGTTCTCGGCAGACAGCTCCAGGCCGAACCACTTGCCGAAGGTCGGCGAGGATTTGCGCAGGTCCACCGCCACGTCGAACACGGCGCCGGAGGCCACGCGCACCAGTTTGCCCTGCGCCTGCTCGATCTGGTAGTGCAGGCCGCGCAGCACGCCTTTCGCCGAGCGCGAATGGTTATCCTGCACGAATTCGGCGTTTACGCCCGTCATCTCGGCGAAGCGGCGTCCATTGAAGCTCTCGAAAAAGAAGCCGCGGTCGTCGCCAAATACTTGCGGCTCGATGACCAGCAGGCCTTCAATATCGGTGGGTATTACTTTCATCGGTTGATCACTTTGTCCTGGAGAATTTGCAGCAGATACTGGCCATAGCCATTCTTCTTCAGCGGTTCGGCGAGGCGCGCCAGCTGCTCGGCATCGATGTAGCCCTTGCGGTAGGCGATCTCTTCGGGGCAGGCCACTTTCAGGCCCTGGCGGCGCTCGATGGTGGCGATGAATTGCGACGCGTCGAGCAGCGATTCATGCGTCCCCGTATCCAGCCAGGCCATGCCGCGTCCCATCAGCTCGACCTTCAGCTGCCTGGCTTCCAGGTAGGCGCGGTTCACGTCCGTGATTTCCAGTTCGCCGCGGGCGGAAGGCTTGATGCTGGCGGCGATATCGCACACCTGCTGGTCGTAGAAGTACAGGCCGGTGACCGCGTAGTTCGACTTCGGCTGCTTCGGCTTTTCCTCGATCGTTACCGCATGGCGGTTGGCGTCGAATTCCACCACGCCGTAGCGCTCAGGATCGGTCACGTGGTAGGCGAACACGGTGGCGCCTTCCGCACGTTCGGCCGCGCTGCGCAGCAGCGCATCCAGGTCGTTACCGTAGAAGATGTTATCGCCCAGGATCAGCGAAGAGGGATTGTTGCCGACGAATTCCTTGCCGATGATGAAGGCCTGCGCCAGGCCGTCCGGCGAAGGCTGCACGGCGTAGCTCAGGTTCAGGCCCCACTGGCTGCCGTCGCCCAGCAGCTCGCGGAAGCGCGGCGTGTCCTGCGGGGTCGAGATGATCAGGATCTCGCGCATCCCGGCCAGCATCAGCACGGTCAGCGGGTGGTAGATCATCGGCTTGTCGTAAATCGGCAGCAGCTGCTTGGACACCGCCATCGTGATCGGATACAGGCGGGTGCCGGAGCCTCCCGCCAGGATGATGCCTTTACGGTTGGAGACTGGGTCCATTACTGCTCCCGGTTGTTGTAGTTGGTTTCAACCCAGCTGGCATAGGCGCCGGACTGCACATCGTCCACCCATTCCGGATGATCCAGATACCACTGCACGGTCTTGCGGATGCCGGTCTCGAAGGTTTCGGCCGGCTTCCAGCCCAGTTCACGTTCCAGCTTGCGCGCATCGATGGCATAGCGGCGGTCGTGGCCGGGACGGTCCTTCACATAGGCGATCTGGGTGCGGTAGCTGGCGCCATCGGCTTTCGGCTTCAGCTTGTCCAGCATGTCGCACAGGGTATGCACCACGTCCAGGTTGGCCATCTCGTTCCAGCCGCCCACATTATAGGTTTCACCCAGGCGGCCATCCTGCAGCACGCGGCGGATGGCGGCGCAGTGGTCGCTTACATACAGCCAGTCGCGGATCTGCTGGCCGTCGCCGTAGATCGGCAGCGGCTTGCCTGCCTGCGCATTGGCGATCATCAGCGGGATCAGCTTTTCCGGGAAGTGGTAGGGACCGTAGTTGTTGGAGCAGTTGGTGGTCAGCGTGGGGAAGCCGTAGGTATGGTGGTAGGAACGCACCAGGTGGTCCGAGGCTGCCTTCGAGGCCGAGTATGGACTGTTCGGCGCATACGCCGTGGTTTCGCTGAACGGCGCGTCGTCCGGGCCAAGGGTGCCATACACTTCGTCGGTGGAGACGTGCAGGAAGCGGAACGCGCCCTTCTCCGCTTCCGGCAGCGCGTTCCAGTAGGAGCGCGCCGCTTCCAGCAGGCTGAAAGTGCCGTTGATATTCGTGTTGATGAAGTCGGCCGGGCCGTGGATCGAGCGGTCCACGTGGCTTTCAGCCGCGAAGTGGACGATGGCACGCGGCTTGTGCTGCTGCAGCAGGGACAACACCTGTTCCTTGTCGCAGATGTCGCCGCGCACGAAAACGTGGCGCGCATCGCCCTGCAGGGAGGCCAGATTCTTCAGGTTGCCCGCGTAGGTCAGCTTGTCGAAGTTCAGGACCGGTTCGTCCGACTGCTTCAGCCAGTCCAGTACAAAATTCGAACCAATAAACCCGGCACCACCAGTTACGAATATCATTTAGTATCCTGTCCTGCTTGTTAAGATGTGAACACAATTGTAAGTGAAAGCGGCTGGCTTTCGCCAATTGTGTGTCAATCGTACTGAAGAGATATGAATACTTATGTCATCGGCGACCTGCAAGGCTGCCACGGCGAGACAGTTACCCTGGTCGAGCGCATCCTGCAACTGGAACAGGAGGCCGGACGCGAAGCGCCGTCCATCCTGTTCTGCGGCGACCTGATCAACCGCGGACCGGATTCGCTGTCCACGCTGCGCTATGTGCAGGCCCTGGCCCAGGGCAGCGGCGGCCGCATCGACGCGGTGCTGGGCAACCACGACCTGCACCTGCTGGCCGTGGCCAACGGCATCCGTCCCGAATCCAGTTCGGACACCATCGAACATATCCTCGCTGCCGCCGACCGCGAAGCGCTGCTGCACTGGCTGCGCATGCGTCCCATGGCCATCATGACCAAGGGCCACCTGCTGGTGCACGGCGGCGTGCTGCCGCAATGGACGGCGCAGAAAACCATGGCGCTGGCGGGCGAGGTGGAAGACGCGCTGCGCCATGAGCAATGGGTGGACTTCCTGCGCGACATGTACGGCAACCAGCCGGACCGCTGGGACGATGCGCTGACCGACACCGCGCGCCTGCGCTGCATCGTGAATGCCTTGACGCGCATGCGCTTCTGTACTGCCGGCGGGGTGATGGACTTCAAGATGAAGGAGTCGGCGCATGCCGCTCCGGAGTCGGGCCTGATGCCCTGGTTCGAGGCGCCAGGACGGCGCACGGCCGATACCACGGTGGTATTCGGCCACTGGTCGGCGCTCGGCCTGCGCATTACGCCGCAATGGATCGCGCTGGACAGCGGCTGCGTCTGGGGCGGCCAGCTGTCCGCGGTATGCCTGGATGACCGCTCGCTGCTGCAGGTCGAGTGCCCGGAGTACCGGGCGGCCAAAGGCAAGGGCTAGCCTGCCCGGAAATCAGGCGCGGCTGGGTTCCGGCTGCGGCGCGTCGTGCGCGCCCAGCGCCGCCGCATCAGCGGTGCCGCCGCTGCCGTCGTCACCTGCCGCCCCGGCCCCGGCGCCCTGGCCGGCAGCCGCCGCCCCCTCCTGCGCCACCACCACATCAGCCGGGTCGAGCAGGATGCCAAGCGACATCCCGATCGCATCGTGCGCCGCCTGCGCCAGTTCGCGGCGGTGGGCGCCCTCGCCCTCCATCGCTTCCAGGCAGGTCAGGCGGGCACGCACCGGCTTGCCGCGCAGGATTTCCAGCACGCTTTCGACAAACGTCATCTCGCCGATAAAATTCACCGATGGGTGGTTGCGGCCCTTCTCGTCCACATAGGACAGCGCAAACGGCTGCACCTGCACCTTGGCGTCCACTGCCGCCTCGAACAGGTTGGCGTGGAACGGCAGGATATTGCCCTGCGCGGCCGTGGTGCCCTCCGGGAAGAAGGCCACGCGCTGGCCGCTGTGCAGGGCGTTCACCAGTCCCTTGAACACGGAACGCAGCTCGCGCCGGTTGCCGCGCTCGATGAACACGGTACCGGCCTTTTCCACCAGCCAGCCCGCCAGCGGCCAGGCGCGGATTTCCGACTTGGCCACGAAGCGGCAGGGATACAGCGCGTTGATGACGAAGATGTCCAGCCACGAGATGTGGTTGGCCACGATCATGCCTTCCTTCAGCGGCACCACGCTGTCCTTGGTCATGTGCACGGTCACGTTGCACATGCCGAGCAGCTGGCGCGACCAGCGGCGGATGTGCAGGTTGCGCGAACCGGCGCCGATCCACGGGAAGACCAAGGCGCAGGTGGCCATCCCTTCCAGCATATGCAGCACCAGGCGCACCATGCGCAGCACCTGGACCAGGTCCAGCGGCTGCTTCTTAGCGGGCGTTGCGTTCATAGGCGACATGTCCAGCGACGATGGTTGCCTGCACCTGGCCGGCCAGTTCGTAACCCATGAATGGGGAGTGCTTGCCCTGGCTCGCCAGCGCCGACGGTTCGAGCGTCCAGCGTGCGGCCGGGTCGAAGATCACCACGTCCGCCACGCAGCCAACGGACAGCTTGCCCGCATCCAGGCCCGCCACGCGTGCCGCGTCGGAAGTAACGCGCGCCAGTGCGCGCTGCAGCGGGGCAGCTTCCGCGTGCTGGGCGGCGTAGTCGTCGGCCCACTTGATGGCCAGCGACAGCAGCAGTTCCAGGCCGGTGGCGCCCGGCGACGCTTCGCCGAACGGCAGCAGCTTTTCATCGTCGTCCACCGGCGTGTGGTCGGAGCACATGGCATCGATGGCGCCGTCCAGCAGGCCGGCGCGGATCGCATCGCGGTCGCGCTGGCTGCGGAATGGCGGATCGACACGCGCGTTGGAATCGAAGAAGTTGATATCCGCATCGGTCAGATGCACATGGTGCACGCCCACGTCGCAGGTCAGCGGCAGGCCTTCCGCTTTCGCGGCGCGTACCAGTTCGATGCCGGCCGCCGAGGACAGGCGGCACAGGTGGACGCGGGCGCCGGTGGCGCGCATCAGTTCAAAGATGGTATGCAGGGCGATGGTCTCGGCCATCACCGGCACGCCGGACAGGCCCAGGCGCGAAGCCAGGGGGCCGCTATGCGCCACGCCGCCGCGGCCGATATACGCGTCCTGCGGACGCAGCCAGACGGTGTAGCCGAAAGTCTTCGCATATTGCAGCGCGCGCTGCAGCACGGTGGTGTCGGTGACCGGCACTTCGGCCTGCGAGAAGCCGATGCAGCCCGCTTCCGTCAGCTCGGCCATCTCGGTCAGCGCCTCGCCTTTCAGGCTCATGGTCAGCGCGCCCAGCGGATGCACGTGGGCCTGGTTTAGCTTACTGGCGCGGTGCTTGAGCATTTCCACCAGGCCCGGTTCGTCGAGAATCGGGTCGGTGTCCGGCGGGCACACCAGGGAGGTCACGCCACCCTGCACTGCCGCCTGCATTTCCGATTTCAGCGTGGCCTTGTATTCGAAACCCGGCTCGCGCAGGCGTGCCGACAGGTCCACCAGGCCCGGCGCCACGACCTGGCCGCTGGCGTCGATGATGCGGTCGGCGCTGAAGCCGGCCGGTGCTGCGCCGACGCCGGCCACCTTGCCGTCAACGATAAACAGGTCCTGCTGCGCGTCGATCTTGTTGGCCGGGTCGATCAGGCGGCCGTTCTTGATATGTAATTTCATCCTTGGGTTCCTGCCAAAATGCTCATCACCGCCATGCGGACTGCGATACCGAAGGTGACCTGGGACAGGATCACCGCCTGCGGGCCGTCGGCCACGGCGGAGTCGATCTCCACGCCGCGGTTCATCGGGCCGGGGTGCATCACGATGGCGTCCGGCTTGGCCAGCGCCAGGCGTTCCGGCGTCAGGCCGTAGGCCTTGAAGTATTCTCCGGAGGACGGCAGCAGCGCCCCGTTCATGCGCTCGTTCTGCAGGCGCAGCATGATGATCACGTCCACGCCCTTCAGGCCTTCATCCATATTGGTGAAGGTGCGCACGCCCAGCTGTTCCAGGCCGCCCGGCAGCAGCGTGTGCGGGCCGATGGCGCGGATCTCGGGCACGCCGAGGGTGGTCAGGGCGTGGATGTCGGAGCGCGCCACGCGGCTGTGCAGGATGTCGCCCACGATGGCCACGGTCAGGTTGCTGAAGTCCTTCTTGTAGTGGCGGATGGTGTACATGTCCAGCAGGCCCTGCGTCGGGTGCGCGTGGCGGCCGTCGCCCGCGTTCACCACGTGCACGTGGTTCTGCTTCGTGTCGTGCAGGTGCTTGGCGATCAGGTAAGGCGCGCCGGACTGTGAGTGGCGCACCACGAACATGTCCGCATGCATCGCGGCCAGGTTGTCGATGGTGTCCAGCAGCGACTCGCCCTTGGTGGTCGAGGAAGCCTGGATGTTCAGGTTGATCACGTCCGCCGACAGGCGCTTGGACGCGATCTCGAACGTGGTGCGGGTGCGGGTGGAATTCTCGAAGAACAGGTTGAACACGCTCTTGCCGCGCATCAGGGGAACCTTCTTCACTTCGCGGTCGGAGACGGACACGAAGGAAGACGCGGTATCCAGGATCTGGTTGATGATGGCCTTGGGCAGGCCCTCGGTCGACAGCAGGTGCTGGAGTTCGCCGTGTTTATTCAGTTGCGGATTAAGCATGGTCTTATTCGATGGTCAGGGTAAATCGTCGGCCTTCATCCTCTTGCTTGAGGCGCAGGGCCGTGCCGGGTGCGCAGCGGGTATGCGCGGCCACGAAATCGGCGGCCACCGGCAGCTGGCGCTCGCCGCGGTCAACCAGGGCGGCCAGCATGATGCGCGCCGGACGGCCGTAGTCGAACAGCTCGTTCATCGCGGCGCGCGTGGTGCGGCCGGTGTACAGCACATCGTCCACCAGCAGGATGGTGGCGCCGCCGACTTCGAACTTGATGTCGGTCGGCTTCACGTCCATCGGCAGGCCCTTGTTGGCGTAGTCGTCGCGGTAGAAGGACACGTCCAGCACGCCGCAGCGCGACTCCAGGCCGAGGTCTTTCGCCAGGCGCTCGGCGATCCAGGCGCCGCCGGAGTGGATGCCGACAATCGCCGGCTCATGGGCGCCGGACAGCCCGGCCTTCACCTGCTCCAGCAGGCTGGCGTAGAGCGCTTCCGCGTCCAGGTTTTGGGGATCAATGTGGGACATATTCGTCAAAGTATTGTTGCAGGATGATGGCAGCGGCGCGGTCGTCGATCACTTCGCCCCGTTTCGCGGAAATCATCGCGGAGGAGTAGCGTTCATCGACCAGCACCACGGGAATATTGAAGCGGCCATTGAGCTGGTTGGCAAAGCGGCGACAGCGCGCCGTCATTTCGTGTTCCGCCCCGTCCGGGTGGAAGGGAATACCGACGATGAAGCGGGTCGGCGCCCATTTGTCGATCAGGGCCTTGATGTCCGCGAAGCGCGCATCGTTGCCTGTCGATTGAATGACGGCCAGGGGGGAAGCCTGGCCGATCATTGTATTGCCCATTGCGACGCCGATGCGTTTGATGCCGAAGTCGAAGCCGAAAACTGTTTCTGGACTATGCATGGCCCGCTTCGGAGGTGAGCATCAGTGGATCGATGCCCAGCAATTTCATGGCCGCCGAATAGCGTTCCTCAATCGGCAGGTCGAACAGGATGCGCGGGTCGGCGCCGACGGTCAGCCAGCCATTGCGGCTGATTTCGTCCTCCAGCTGGCCCGGGCTCCAGCCCGAGTAGCCGATCGAGACCAGCATGCGCTCCGGGCCTTTGCCGCGCGCGACCGCTTCCAGCACGTCGATCGAGGTGGTGAAGGCGATGTCGTTGGTCACGGTCAGGGAGGACGAGTAGCGCGCGCCCGGCGTGTGCAGCACGAAACCGCGGTCGTCCTGCACCGGCCCGCCGAACATGATAGGCTCGGATTCCATGTGGCGGTCGGCGGCGGAGCTGACTTCAAGATCGATACGGTCGAACAGGGTGTCCATCGTCATATCGGTCGGCTTGTTGATGACAACGCCCAGCACGCCGTTTTCATTGTGTTCGCACACATACACCACCGTGCCGCCGAAGATCGGGTCTTGCATGGATGGCATGGCGATCAGGAAATGGTTTGCCAGGTTGAGCTCAGGGGCGGTGGTCGGCGCCATCAGTTCCTTCAGTTCGCGTGATTCCGATAACAGGCCAGGCACAGGCAGGCTCTTGCTGACTTTGCTTTTCTTCATAAGTTGCTCTCTATGCAGGGCTGTTTTGTGTTCTTTACTGTAATATCCGCGCTGCAACAAGCGGATATACCGACAGTTTACTATGAATTGCCGGTTCAGCCATTTCAAACTCGCCCCCAAGTCGATTCCTGCCCATGAATTCCGCTCTTGTCTGGTTCCGCCGCGATCTGCGGCTTTTTGACCACGCTGCCCTGCACCATGCACTGCGCGAGGCTCAGCAGGTGTTTTGCTGCTTCGTTTTCGATCGCCCCATCCTCGATCCCCTGCCGCGCGACGACCGGCGGGTGACGTTTATTTACGACTGTCTGCAGGAGCTTGCTGCCGAGCTGACAGCGGCCGGCGGCCACCTGATCGTGCGGCATGCGGCGGCTGTGGATGAGCTTCCCGCGCTGGCCGCCGAGCTGGGCGTGGATTGTGTGTTTGCCAATCACGATTACGAGCCGGCCGCCATTGAGCGCGACGCCGCCGTTGCGGCCGCCCTTGCCGCTGCCGGGCGCCAACTGCGCACCTTCAAGGACCAGGTGATTTACGAGCGCAGCGAAGTGCTGTCGCTGGCGGGTACGCCGTTCTCGGTGTTCACGCCATACAAGAACGCCTGGCTGAAAAAGCTGGAAGCCGATCCGTCCGTGCTCGCGCCGTGGGGCGTGGCGCCACACGGCAGATTCGCCGGCGGGCGCACGGCCATGCCGACGCTGCCGGCGCTCGGCTTCGAGCGCAACGAGATGTCCATCCCGGCCGGCATGTCCGGCGGTGCGCAGCTATTCGAAGACTTCCTGACGCGCATCGCGGACTACGGCACGGCGCGCGACTACCCCGCCATCGAAGGCTGTTCACGGCTCTCGGTGCACCTGCGCTTCGGCACCGTCTCGATCCGCCACCTGTTCCGTACCGTGCGCGAGCTATCCATGCGCGGCCAGGCCGGTGACGGCGGCGCGGTGTGGCTGTCGGAGCTGATCTGGCGCGAGTTCTACATGATGATCCTGTTCCACAATCCGCACGTGGTGGACAGCGCTTACAAGCCTGCCTACGACGCCGTGGAATGGGAAAGCGGCGAGGATGCCGAGGAGGCTTTTGCCGCCTGGTGCGAAGGCCGCACCGGCTACCCGCTGGTGGATGCGGCCATGCTGCAGCTGAACAGCACCGGCTATATGCACAACCGCCTGCGCATGGTGAGCGCCAGTTTCCTGGTGAAGGACCTGGGCATAGACTGGCGCCGCGGCGAAGCCTACTTCGCGCAGAAGCTGAACGATTTCGAGCTGTCGTCGAATAATGGCGGCTGGCAGTGGGCGGCGTCCACCGGCTGCGATGCGCAGCCCTACTTCCGTATCTTCAATCCGGTTACGCAATCGGAGAAGTTCGATGCCAAAGGGGAGTTCATCAAGGACTACCTGCCTCAGCTGGCCGAGTTGTCGCCGAAGGAGATTCATGCGCCGTTCGGGATTCGCGGGCTGGATTACCCGCCGCCGATCGTCGATCACGGCGAGGCGCGCAAGCTGACGCTTGAGCGCTACGCCGTGGTCAAGGGCTAAGACAGGGACGCGGGCGCCACGCTGATGTGGCGTCCGCTGCCGCTGGCAGCTTATGCCGCCGGCAGCAGGCCGGCGATGGCGCCGAGCAGGATGGTGTCCTGGAACGGCTTGCCGAAGTAGGCGTTCACGCCGAGCTGCATTGCATAGTTGCGGTGCTTGTCCGCCGAGCGCGAGGTGATCATGATGATCGGGATCTCGCGGGTACGTTCGTCGCTGCGGATGTTGCGGGTCAGGTCGAAACCGTCCATGCGCGGCATCTCGATATCGACCAGCATCAGGTCCGGCTGGCGGTCCTGCATCTGCTCCAGCGCATCCACGCCGTCTTTCGCCAGCATCACCGAATAGCCTTCGCGTTCCAGCAGACGCTGGGTCACCTTGCGCACCGTCAGCGAATCGTCAACCACCATCACCGTGGCCATGGCCGGCCGCAGCGGCTGCTGTGCGCCACTGCCTGCGGCGCCGGCATCGCCGCCTGCCCCTGCCGCCAGCTGCTGCGCCAGCTCCGGATTCGCGTCGATGTGCTGCTGCAGCGCGACCGGATTCAGGATCAGCACGATCTCGCCCGAGCCCAGCACCGTGGCGCCGGCAATGCCGGCCATGCGCGACAGCTGCGGGCCGATATTCTTGATCACGACCTCGCGGTTGCCGACGATTTCGTCCACATGCAGGGCCACGCGGGCGCCGCCGCTGTGCAGCATCAGCACCGGCGAGGAACGCTGCTGCACCGGCTGCGCTGCGTGGTTGCCAAGGAGGTTAGGCAGGTAGCGCAGGCCCACGTGCTGGCCGTGCTGCACGATGGCGCCGCGCGCCGTCGCTTCGTTCAGCGCATGTTCCTTCATCTGCAGCACCTGCTCGACCATGCCCGCAGGCAGCGCGTGCGTGCGGCCGCCGGCGGAAACCAGCACCACCTGCGTCACGGCCAGCGTCAGCGGCAGGCGGATGGTGAAGCGCGTGCCGTGGCCCGCCTCGGTCTGCGTTTCCACGCGGCCGCCCAGCGACTGGGCTTCGGACTGCACCACGTCCATGCCCACGCCGCGGCCGGCCAGTTCGGTCAGCGTATCGGCGGTGGAGAAGCCCGGTTCGAAGATCAGCTTGACCGCCTCGGCGTCGCTGATTTCCCCGTCGCCGGCCAGGCCGACCTTGCGCGCCTTGGCGCGGATGCGGTCCAGGTCGAGGCCTGCGCCATCGTCGCTGAACTCCAGCACCACCTCGTTGCCCTGCTGGCTGACCTGCACCAGCAGTTCGCCCATTTCGGTCTTGCCCCTGGCGCTGCGCTCAGCGCGCGATTCGACGCCGTGCACGATGGCGTTGCGCAGCAGGTGCTCGAACGGCGCGGCCATGCGTTCCAGCACGCTGCGGTCCATTTCGACGGCGCTACCGCGGATGTCCAGGTTGACGCGCTTGTCCACTTCCTTCGCGCTCTGGCGCGCAACGCGGAACAGGCGCTCTGAAATGCTGGCGAACGGCACCATGCGCACGCGCATCAGATCCTGCTGCAGGTCGCGCGTCATGCGCGCCTGCTGGTTAAGGTCGGAGCTGGCGGTATCCACGGTGCGCATCAGGCCTTCGTGGAAGGAGGCCACGTCGTTCACGCTTTCGGCCATCATGCGGGTGAGTTCCTGCAGGCGGGTGAAGCGGTCGAATTCCAGCGGATCGAATTCGCGCTCGCCGGCGATGGACATGCGCGAGGCGATCTGCGATTCGGCCTGCATTTCCACTTCACGCAGCTGGCGGCGCAGGCGGTTCAGGTTTTCCTGGAAGTCGTTCAGGGAGTTGCGCAGCGTGTTGACTTCGTTCTCCATGCGCGAACGGGCGATGGAGACTTCACCGGCCTGGTTCACCAGGCGGTCGAGAATGTCGGCGCGGACGCGGACCAGCGGCGAGGCTTTCGCGCCGCCGGCTGCTTCGGTCTCTTCGGCACGGGCGGCGGGTGCGGCTGCGCGCGCACCGCCTGCAGCTGCGGCAGCGGCTGACGGAACGGCTGGCGCGCTACCGGCATCAGGGCTGGCCGGACCGCTGGCGGAGCTTGCTGCGCCGTCCGGGGCGGCAGCACTGCCGGCTGCGGCGTCATTGGCGGCGCCGGCGCCGGCGGCGTCGGCCAGCATGGCTGCCTGGGCGGCCGGATTTTGCAGTTGCTCGAACAGCAGTAGGGCATGGTCGTAATGCGCCATCAGCTCATCGAAGGCATGCTGTGTGGCGCTATTCGCGTGCACCATGTTTTCGATGTGCGTTTCGATCTCGTGTGCGTGCTGGCCGAGGCGCATGGCGCCGGCCATACGCGCGCTGCCTTTCACGGTGTGCAGCACGCGCTGCAGGCTGTGGGCGTGGCTGAAGTCGGACGGGCTGGCGTGCCAGGCACGCAGCGCTTCGCCGACTTGCGGCAGCAGGTCGGCGCCCTCTTCCAGGAATACCGGCAGCAGGTCCGGGTCGAGTTCGTCGTGGAAGGCGGTGATGCCGCCGTCGAGCAGGTGCTCGGATGGCGGGATGGCCACCACCTCAACTTCCGGCTCCGGCTCTGCCTCCGGCGCTGGTACTGGCTCTGGCTCCAGTTCTGCATCTGGCTCCAGTTCCGCATCTGGCTCCAGTTCCGCATCTGGCTCTGCGGCTGCGATGACGCCGGTTTCCCCGGTGGCTGCGGCTTCGTCGGCTTCGATCGCGTGTTCGGTGGCCTCGATCGCATCCACTTCCATCGTCTCTTCGGCGATGGCTGCGTCTTCCTGTGCGTGCAGGGCTTCAGTTGCCGGCACGGGCACCAGGTGATGCGGCTCGTCGTGAACCGGTGCGATCTGATCCAGCGGCGGTGCGGAGAAAGCGTCGTCGAAGGCGGAGTTGAACAGGTCGTCGATGCTCTCGTCCTGATCGGCCATGTGCGGCTTGAGCGGGGGACCCTTGCGCTCTGGCGCTGGCGGCGGATTGGCGACCAGGCTGTGATAGGTATCGGCGAACAGGGCTTCCAGGCGGGTTGCCAGGACTTCTTCGTCGGACTGTGCGGGCGCGCCATCGGCAACTGCTTCGGCAGCGCCGGCGTCTGCATCGTCTGCATCGGCGGCGTCGGCGGCGCTGAACATGCTATCCAGCCGCGCGTCGATATCGGACGGCGACAGGTGCGAGAGTTCATCGCGCAGCTTGTGCAGTGCGCTGATCAGTTCCGGTTGCTCGGGCGGCATTTCGCCGGCGGCAAAGCTGGCCAGCATCTGGCGTACGCGCTCGATGGCGAAATCGAACAGGTCGTGCTGGGCGGCGTCCAGTTCCGGCGCCGGGGCCTGCACGGACTGCAGCGTGGTTTCCAGTGCGTAGGCGAGCTCGCGCAGGTTCTTGAAGCCGACAGTGGCCGAGGCGCCGGTCAGCGTATGCGAGGCCTTCAGCGCTTCCGCGCTGACCGGACGGCGCTCGTGGCGCCATTCGCCGAAGTCGCGGCTTAGCTTGCGGACCAGTTCATCGGTTTCGGCCAGGTAGATGTTGTACAGCGGCAGCGGGATCGCCAGGCGGCCGACGAACTTGATGTTGTCGTCGGCGGGCGGGGCCGAGGCGGATGGCGCGGTCGCGGCGGGGAATTCGATGATGTTGCCGGTGCGTGCGGGGGCGTGGTCGGAGGACGCGTCTTCGGCGGCTTCTGCTGAGTCCACGATTGGGCTTGCGGGCTGCTCGGCATCTGCGTCAGCGTCGGTATCGATGGCGTCGGCGCTTGCGGTGACTGCATCGTCCGCGATTGGCGCGGCGTCATCGGCAACGCCGAAAGACGCTTCCGGCGCAGCGGAGGGCTCAGCGATGCTGAAGTCCTGGCCATCCTGCACGCGCTGGGCGGCGGCGGCCAGGGCTTCGCTGGAGCGCGAGGAACGGCCGGAAACGGCCAGCTCTTCGACCCACGCAGCCAGATCGGCCGCAGCCCGGTCGAGCAGCGCGAACAGTGCATCGTTCGGCGCGCGCTCCTCGGCCAGCCACACATTCATCACCTTCTCGACGCCATACGCGCCTTCGGCAAAATTATTCAGCCCGACCATCCGTCCGCTGCCCTTCAGCGTATGGAAGGAACGGCGCAGCATGGTCAGGTTATCGACCGTCCCCGCCTCGCTGCGTGGACGCGACAAGGTCTCGCGGACGAAGGCCAGCACTTCCTGCGCTTCGCCGATAAAGATTTCCAGCAGCTCGGCTTCGACCGCTTCGTCGCCGGACACGCCTTCGGCAGGCGCCGGCGGCGCTACGGAAACCGGCTCGGCCACCGGCACCGGCGCCGGCAGCGCTTCGTCCAGCACCGGAATGGACTCCGGCCCGGCAATCTTCCTGAACGGCACCGCGCGGAACGTGCCCTGCTCCGCATCGAAAGCAAAGCGCTCGCGCGCCGCCGCCGGATTCTGCGCCAGCATATCGACAAAGAAGCCCAGCGCGCCAACGTTTTGCGCAATCTCGTCCAGCTGCTTCGACTCGCGCGCCGGATCGTCCAGGCCCGCAGCCAGCTTGTGAATCCCGCCGCGCACATGTTTCGCCGCGCGCGTTGCGTCGTCCTGATCCAGGATCGCCAGCGCACCTTCCAGCTGGTGCACCACGCCATCCAGCGCCGCGAGTTCGGAGCGCTTCGACGGATCGGCGTAATACTCGTCCAGCACTTTCTCGATCTGGCGCAGGCCGGTCTTCAGTTCGATCGACAGCGCCACCACCGTGTCGTTCTCGTGCATCTGGCGCGTCAGGCTGCCCTGCCACTGGGCCGGCTCCGGCGCCTGCGCACCGGACACCAGCGCCTGCAGGCGCACGCCGATGGTATCTGCATGGACATTGAAATCGTCCGGCAGATGGCGAATCTGCTCGATGCCATGCTCCGCGAACAGCAGCGCCGTGGCCATCTCCAGCCCCAGCGTCTCGCTGCGTCCCGACGACACTGCATGGCCCGCCGCGCCGGACAGTTGCCGCATCAGCCCCGCCAGTGCGCCCAGTCCCAGCGTATCGCTGGCGCCAGCCACCTGCCCCAGCGCCTCGCGGAATTCAGCGTCCAGTTCCGGATTGGCCTCCGCCTGCTCCAGGCGGTGCCAGGCGGCGCGGGCGCGGGCAATCCCCTCGCGCGCTGCGGTCAGCGCATCCGCGTCGATCCTGCCGTAGCGGCGCTGTTCGAAATCGCGCGGCACCATGGCCGTCAGCGCATAAGCCTTGCGCAGCTGTTTCGCCAGCGGCGGCGAATTCGCCTCGTCGGTGCTGGCGACGAAGAACAGCGCTTCGCGCAGCATCGTGTCCGGCTGCTCCGGCGTGCCTTGCGACAGGCGGCGCAGCTGCAGGTTAATCAGGCCAAACAGCTGCTTCACATACTTGTTGCTCTCCAGCTGGCCGCCCACCACCAGCTCCGAGAACGCCTGCATGGCGCGCCAGAAAATGCGCGCCTTCGGCTCGCGCTGCAGATCGGCGACATCCGTCACGGCAGCCTGCAGGGCCGCTGCATGGATCGCCTGACTGCCGCTGTCGGCCGCTTTCAGGTAAGGCAGCAGCGCGCGCTCGAAACGCTGGCGCAGCGCCGTGTAAGCCTTGGGCGCTGCCTCGGGCTGGGAGGCGGCTGCCACCGCGGCGCCCGGCAATTCAGGCACATGGCCCAGGTCCGGGAAGAACAGGTCGGCCGGGTGCACCCGGTCGATGCCCAGCAAGTCCTGCACGTCGCGGAAATATGGGAACAGGCGCACCGGCTGGAACGGCGCGCCGGCCAGCAGCTCTTCCAGGAATTCGACCAGCGCCTGGTACAGGTTGGCCAGCACCTGGGCGTGGTCCGGCGTGCATTTCAGCGAGCCGTCCTTGAAGCGGTCCAGCACCACCTCGGCCAGTTGCGTCAGCAGTACCACGCCGTCCACATCGACCATCTGCAGCGCGCCGTGCGCCTGGTGCAGGTGCGATTTGGCGTGCTGCAGGGCGGTGGACTGATCTTCCGGGTCGCGCCCGCCGGCTTCGAACAGCGCGGTACGGGAGCGGGCCAGCGCCTCGCGGATTTCCACCATGACCCATGACAGCGGGCCGGTGTCGAAGTGCGGCGATGCGGCGTACGGAAAATCGGTTTGGCTCATTTATTCCTCAGGCATTCCTCAAGCGGAGATACGGAAGCGCGACACGGAGTTCTTCAGCTCCTGTGCCAGCACGGACAGCTTGCGCACGGATTGCGCGGTCTGCGTCGTACCGTCCTGCGTCTGCTGCGTCACGGTAAGGATGTGCTGGATGTTCTGCGCCACGCCGCCGGCCGAATGGGCCTGCATGCCGGTCGCAGTCGAAATACCCTGAATCAGTTCGGCCAGACGGTTCGACACCTGCGAGATGTCTTCCAGTGCCGCACCGGCCGCGTCGGACAGCTTGGCGCCTTCCACCACACCCTGGGTGGATTTTTCCATAGCTGCCACCGCATCGTGCGTGTCGGTCTGAATCGTGCGCACCAGCGCGCCGATCTGCTTGGCCGCTTCGGCCGAGCGTTCCGCCAGGCGCTGCACCTCTTCCGCCACCACCGAGAAGCCGCGTCCCGCCTCGCCGGCGGACGCGGCCTGGATCGCCGCATTCAGCGCCAGCACGTTGGTCTGTTCGGTAATGTCGGAGATCAGCTCGGTAATTTCACCGATCTCCTGCGACGATTCGCCCAGGCGCTTGATGCGCTTGGAAGTTTCCTGGATCTGCTCGCGGATCTCGTCCATACCCTTGATCGCGTTCTGCACCGCCATTGCACCCTGGCGCGCTGCTGCCACGGACTGGCGCGCCACGTCGGCCGACTCGGAGGCCGACTGCGAAACGTCGGTAATCTCGTTGGCCATCTTGGTCACGGTAGCGGCCGCGTCTTCGATCTCGCGCGACTGCTGCTGCGATGCGGTCAGCAGATCGCTGGAAATGCCGGAAGCGTGGGTCGATGCGGCAGTCACCTGCTCCGCAGTCACCGTCACGCGGCCCACCAGGCCGCGCAGCTCTTCCACGGTATAGTTCACCGAGTCGGCAATCGCGCCGGTAATGTCTTCGGACACCGTAGCCTGCACGGTCAAGTCGCCGTCCGCCACTTCCTGCAGTTCGTTCATCAGACGCAGAATTGCCGCCTGGTTCTGGTCGTTCATGGCTTTCGCCGCTTCCTCCTGGCTCTGCGCCTGCTGGCGCATCGCTTCCGCTTCCTGGCGGCGGCGTTCCGAAGCACGGCTACGCGCCTGCGAGTCCTGCAGCAGCACGCGGCCGATGGCCGCCGCAACCAGCAGGGTCAGGAAGCCGGCCACCACCATCAGCCAGAAGGCCAGGCCCAGCGAGTCCTGCGCGTCGCGCAGCGACGTCTGCAGGCGCGCCAGGCTCTGACGCAGCGGTTCGTTTTCCGCAAACAGCAGACGCTCCGCGCTCTTCGCCGCCGAGAATTTCTCCAGACGGTCCAGGATGAAGGTCACCAGCTTCTGGTAATCCTCGAATTGCTTCTTCAGCGCCGTCACCTTCTCGCGGGTTTCGGCGTCGCGCACCGGCGTGACGCCGAGCGTGTCGTTACCGCTCAGCAGGCCCTCGATGGTATTGCGGAAGACGGTGGTGTCGCGCCCCAGCTGGAACGCGGTTTCCGAGCTGATGCCGCCCTCGGTCAGGAAGGCGCTCGCGCTGCGGCTCATACGCTGCGTCAGCATGGACATGCGGCCCAGCGCCGCCATCTCGCGCGCATTCGCCCCCTGTTTCGCCTTGGTGGCGATGATGTCTTCGCTCAGCGCCAGCAGGTCCGGCGACATGGCGTTCAGCTTCTGCAGCGTTTCATCCAGGCCGCCCAGGTCGAAGCGGTGGCGCACGATGGTGCCGGAAGCCTTGTCCGACGCAGCCCAGCGCTTGCGCGCATCCTGCAGCTCGGGCAGCACGGCAGACGGGGCCGAGCCCACGCTGCGGCTGGAGTAGCGGCCGCCGTCGGCCAGGGTATTTAGCGCGCGGCTCACTTCATTGCGCGATTCCTCCAGCTGGCGCGAGGCTTCGATATTGCCCTGCACCGCATTCGGCGCCGCCTTGCCGATACGCTGCGAGTGCATCAGCGCATCGGAAGCGATCTGGGTACGGGTCGATGCCACGCCGGAGTTGTAGGCGTTGAAGGCCACCAGGCCCACTGCGACCAGGATGCTGATACCCAGCACGGTGGACAGGGTGCTCAGCTGACGCTGGGTGGACAGGTGCCCGATCAGCGGCAGGCGGAAGGTGTTCTCGGCAGCCGGCGCAGCGCTGTCCGCCCTGGCGCCCTGCGCTGCCGGCGCGCCGCGCGAAGAACCCGCATCGGCTTCGTTAGCCGCTGCCGCCGCAGGCGCCGCGACGGCAATGGTATCGCCGCCGGTGATGGTCTCGCCATAGCTTGCGAATGCCGAGTTCTGCTCCGTGTCCAGCGCAGTGCTGCTGGCGGAGCGTGGGAACAATTTGAATGCCATTACACCTTCCCCCGTATTGCTTTTGATTGGCGCCGCCGGTGGGCGGCCTGTTTTTTACAAACCGACTTGCAGGAATCGTGCTTCGCGTACCAGCTCGGAGAGATCGAGCCGGGTCCATGCCTGGCCTTCGCCATCCTGGAACTGCTGGCTGCACCAGGGCGGGGCATCCGCCTCCGGCAGGCTTTCCATTTCACCCAGCTGGCGCAGGCCCAGCACGCGCGACACGAGCAGCGCGCAGTTGAAGCCAAGGCCGGTGGCGAAGGTGACCACGCGGCTGTCCGGCGCAGGCACCGTGGACGGGCCATCCATATAGCGCGCCAGATCGATCACGCCGGTCAGATTGCCGCGGATGTTCGACAGGCCCAGATACCAGTCGCGCGCCAGCGGCACGGCCGTCAGCGGCTGCACCGAAACGATCTCCCCCACCTGCGTCAGGTCGAGCATGCAGCGGCGGTCGCCCACCAGCACGCCCAGCTCGCGCCCGGCCGCGCTTTCGCTGCTGCGCGCGGCCATGCGTTCCAGCAGCGCTGCCTGGTACTGGCGCAGGCGGCTGCGGCGCTCGCCGCTGTCGGCTCCGGACTGGACTTCCTGATCGGCGCTGCTCATCGCTTAGCCGAGGGCGGCGATCTTGGCCAGCAGCTCGGCGGCATCCACCGGCTTGACCAGGTAATCCTTGGCGCCCTGGCGCAGGCCCCAGATGCGGTCCGTTTCCTGGTTCTTGCTGGAGCAGATGATGACGGGGACATCCTGCAGTTCCGGATCGCGGGCAATGGCGCGCGTCACCTGGAAGCCGTTCGCGCCGGGCATCACCACGTCCATCAGGATCAGCTGCGGCTTGTCGGCCTTGATCTTGACCAGCGCCTCTTCACCGGTTTCTGCGGTGGAGACGGTGAAGCCGCTGCGGACCAGGATGTCGGTCAGGTAGTAGCGCTCGGTGGGCGAGTCATCGACGATGAGAATACGTTGAATGGCCATGGCTTTATGCGCCCGCGCCGGCGGTATGCTCGCGCACCGCAGCCAGCAGGCTGTCTTTCGTGAAGGGTTTGGTCAGGTAGGCGGAGGAACCGACCATGGCGCCGCGGGCGCGGTCGAACAGTCCGTCCTTGGAAGAGAGCATCAGTACCGGGGTGGCGTTGAACTTCGCGCTCTTTTTGATCAGGGCGCAAGTCTGGTAGCCGTCCAGGCGCGGCATCAGGATGTCGCAGAAAATCAGCGCCGGATGGTGGTCGTTGATCTTGGCCAGGGCGTCAAAACCGTCTTCGGCGAGCACCACCTGGTAGCCCGCCTGGGTCAGGAAAATTTCGGCGGAACGACGAATGGTGCTGCTATCGTCGATCACCATGATTTTTAAACCGGTCGCTTGCGGCGTAGTCGTCATTTGAGAAAAGTTCCACCCATAAGTTCCGGTACGATAGCACAGCGTACCGGCGTGTGGAGGGGACTGCTGCTTAAAAGAAACATTTAAATAAATGAAATCTCTTTAACAGGGAATGTCGGACTTTTAATAATGTTATTTATTAGGCATTGACTAGATTGCGACCATCTCGAAATCGTCCTTGCGCGCGCCGCATTCCGGACAGGTCCAGTTCATCGGCACATCGGCCCAGCGCGTTCCCGCTGGAATGCCCTCCTCCGGCAATCCGGCGGCCTCGTCATAAATCCAGCCGCAAATCAGGCACATCCAGCTTTTGAATTCCTGGGTCGTTTCGTTGCTGCTCACGTTTAATCACCTTCAATCAAGTAAAATGCCGAATTAGGTATCTTAATCTACCCGCCGTGCAAAACCAAACTTCTCCCCTTATCCTCACTTTTGGCGTGGCCGACCCGGTCGGTGCCGTGGGCGTACATGCCGATCTGGCCGTGTTTAACGCATTGGGCTGCAGCGGTCTGGCTGCGACCACCGCGTTGCTGATCGGCGACAGTGCCCGCGTGGAAGACCAGCAGCACGTGGACCCGGACTGGGTCGCCGACCAGGCGCGCGTAGTGCTGGAGGACGTGGAAGTGCAGGCTTTCAAGATTGGCGCCCTGGATAATATGGAGCACATGTCGGCGATTGCCGAGGTGGTGTCCGACTATCCGGACGCCGCCCTCATCCTCGATCCCTTCGGCTCGCAGCTGCCGGCGCTGGGCGAGGAGGAAGACCCGGAAGAACACCTGACCATCCTGCGCCAGCTGCTGGTGCCGCAGGCAACGCTGCTGATGCTGTCCCACGTGGAGCTGGTGCGCCTGGCCGAGACCTGGCGCGACATCGGCAACGGCGAGACGATGGCGGACGATGCGCAGCACTTGATCGATCTTGGCTGCGAATTCGTCCTGGTTACCGGCACGCCGTATGGCCCCGGCCAGCGCGCGAACACCCTGTACAGCGCCGAGGGCGTGCTGCGCCATGAACCGTGGCAGCACCTGCCGGGACCGTTCGTGGGCGCGGGCGGCGTGCTGTCCGCCGCCATTGCCGCCTTCGTGGCGCAAGACCTGCCGGTCGCCGGCGCGGTCGAGCGCGCAGAACAATACACTTACCAGGCGCTGGCCCATGCCAAGCGCTACGGCATGGGCCGCTTCGTGCCCAACCGCTTCTTCAAGATCAACTGAGTTAGACGAACCGAGAACATGACTACTTCCAAGAACGACATCCTGTTTGAACGCGCCCAGAAAACCACTCCCGGCGGCGTGAACTCGCCAGTGCGCGCCTTCCGCTCGGTGGGCGGCACGCCGCGCTTCATCACCAAGGCCGAAGGTCCCTACTTCTGGGATGCGGACGGCAAGCGCTATATCGACTACATCGGTTCCTGGGGCCCGGCCATTGTCGGCCACACCCACCCCGAGGTGGTCAAGGCGGTGCAGGATGCAGTCACCCGCGGCCTTTCCTTCGGCGCGCCGACGGAAGCGGAAGTGGAAATGGCGGAAGAGATCTGCCGCCTGGTACCGTCGATCGAGCAGGTGCGCCTGGTCTCGTCCGGCACCGAAGCGACCATGAGCGCACTGCGCCTGGCGCGCGGCGCCACCGGCCGCGACAAGATCATCAAGTTTGAAGGCTGCTACCACGGCCACGCCGATTCGCTGCTGGTCAAAGCGGGCAGCGGCCTGCTGACTTTCGGCAATCCAACGTCGGCCGGTGTGCCGGAGGATTTCGTCAAGCACACCCTGGTTTTGGATTACAACAATATCCCGCAAATCGAAGAAGCATTTGCCGCATATGGCAAGGATATTGCCTGCGTTATTGTCGAGCCGGTGGCCGGCAATATGAATCTGATCAAGGCGACGCCGGAATTCCTGCAAGCCTTGCGCAAATTGTGCACCGAGCATGGCGCAGTTCTCATTTTCGACGAGGTTATGTGCGGTTTCCGTGTCGGCCTGGGCGGCGCACAGGAATTGTATGGTATTAAGCCGGATTTGACGGCGCTCGGAAAAGTTATTGGCGGCGGTATGCCGGTGGCGGCATTTGGCGGCGCGCGCGAATTGATGTCGAAAATGTCGCCGGTAGGCGCGGTTTATCAGGCAGGAACCTTGTCCGGTAATCCGATTGCCGTGGCGGCAGGCATGACCACCCTGAAACTGATTCAGGCGCCGGGCTTTTATGAGAAATTGACTGCGTCGGCAAAACGCCTGGCGGAAGGGTTAACTGCTGCAGCAAAAGAAGCTGGCGTAACTTTCTGCGCGGATTATCAGGGCGGCATGTTCGGCCTGTATTTCTCGGCGACGCCGCCAAATAATTACGCTGAAATGATGGCGGGTAATCGCGAGAAGTTCAATGTCTTCTTCCACAAGATGCTGGATGAGGGCGTGTATTTTGCGCCGGCGGCATTCGAAGCGGGCTTCGTGAGCGCCCGGCACGATGATGCGGTGATCGACGAGACCATCGCGGCAGCGCGCCGCGTGTTCGCGACGCTGGACTGAGCGGCGCTTCAAGCGCATCCAGCAAGGCCGGGCTTTTGCCCGGCTTTTTTTGCGCCTGGCGTGCCAGATGTTGGCACGAAAAGACCAGATTCTTGCATGTGGCGCGCAGCCGGATGGCAGATGACGGGGCCGGCCACGCCGGGCAGATCAGGTCAGGTCAGGTCAGGCTACGGTGGGAGCGCCCTCGAAAGGGCGCGCGTCGATGGGAACGTCGATGGTGAAGGTAGTGCCTAGCTCGGCAGTGCTGATGACAATAATGCTCCCGCCATGGCTCTCAGCCACGCGGCGTGCATACGGTAGTCCGACGCCCCAGCCGTCGCGATGGCCGTTGGCCGCCTGCTGCGCGCGGTGATAGACCTGGAAAATCGACTCCAGCTGCTCCTGCGGAATAGCCTGGCCCCTGTTATGCACGGCCAGTTGAATCCGGGCCGGGCTCGCATGCAAACTGATTTTAACCGGGTGGGCATCGCCGTATTTCACTGCATTACCCAGGAGATTTTCCAGCGCGCGCCGCATCGATTCACGGCACCAGTATCCATTAACCGATTCAATTTCAAGCTGGACTTGCGGGCCATCGAATTCACGCACCAGATCGGCCATATCGAACCCGGTAATATTCAGCGGCAAATGTTCGCCACTATTGAATACGATGGAATCAAGTAAATCACGGGTCATGCAATCGATGCGGTGAGTGTTATCGATAATCTTTTGCGCCAGGCTCCGCAAACTGTCGCTTTCAGTCTGCGTTTCGATTATATGCGCCGCCATGCTGGCATTCGATAACGGCGTACGAATATCATGTGTAATAGCGGCGATAAACTGTTCGCGCAATGCCGACTGAATCATGGCGAAGGCATTGACGCTTTCCCGGATCGCCCCGTCAATGGCGCTGTCCATCAGCTGACGCTGGTCGTGGGAAAGGATAATCCCCGCCCGGTGCAATTCATTGAACAGGGTACGGCGAAACAGCTGGAATTCATCGATCAGGGTCGTGGTGTCGTAGCCGCTGAGGCGGGCACGCTCGCCGCCATGTTCCTGCGCCAATGCAGAAACGTCATCGCGGGTTTCGGGACCGCTGAGCAAGCGTCCCAGACTTTGAACGAAGGCCGGCAGGGTATTCAGGAGGATGGGTTCAGGCAATCGTCGCGCCTTTGCCAGGCTTTGCCGCGCTTCGGCCGCCCAGACGAGAACAATTTCATCGCTCAGCGCAATGATGGCCTGCGAGAGGGACGATACGCCGTTTTCTTGTGCCACATGGCCTCCGAAAAATGTAAATTTCGTAAGGCAAGCATGTGACGGTGTGAACTACTTGTCAAGCAAACTATTCGCGTGCCGTGCTGATTGCTGCCTTACTTCAGCCAGCCGCGATGACGGAAGTACAGGAAGGGGGCGATGGCGCTGATCACCATCAGGCCCAGCGACCAGTGGTAGCCGTAAGTCCACTTCAGCTCGGGCAGGAAATCGAAGTTCATGCCGTACACCGAAGCGATCAGCGTCGGCGGCAGGAAGGCTACGGACGCCACGGAGAAGATCTTGATGATCTTATTCTGGTTAATGTTGATGAAGCCGACGGTGGCGTCCATCAGGAAGTTGATCTTGTCGAACAGGAAGGAGGTGTGGCCGTCCAGCGATTCGATATCGCGCAGAATCTGGCGCGCCTCCTCGAACTGCTCGGAATTCAGCAGGCGGCCGCGCATCAGGAAGGATACCGCGCGGCGCGTATCCATCATGTTGCGGCGGATACGGCCGTTCAAGTCTTCCTCGTGGGCGATGGCGCTCAGGGCATCGGCCGCGTCCTTGTCGGTGAACTCTTCCTGCAGCACGCGCTGGGACACGCGCTCCAGTTCCTGGTAAATGCCTTCCAGCGCATCCGCCGAGTATTCGGCATCGGTCGCGTACAGGTCGAGCAGCACGTCCATATAGTCGGCAATCGAACCGGGACGCGAACGGGCGCGCATGCGCACCAGGCGGAACACCGGCAGATCGTCCGTGTGCACGGAGAACAGCATTTTCCTGGCCAGGATGAAGGCCACGGTCACCACGCGCGACGGGCCATCCTCTTCTTCCAGCAGGAAGTCGGTGCGCAGGTGCAGGTCGCCGTTTTCCGCTTCGTAGTAGCGGGCCGACGCCTCGATATCCTTGACCTCGTCTTCGCCCGGCAGGATCACGCCGTAAATCGTCTTGACCCAGTTGCGTTCGTCTTCAGTGGGGTCGGTGAGATCTACCCAGACCGGCTGGACCTTTTCAAGATCCTCGCGGGTATCGATGGAGACCTGATTCAGCCGGCCATTCTGTAAGACGAATACATTGATCATAGGCAATCTCAGCCGGTTTGGCGCATAGAGGAAGGGGGATTTTCGAAACTTCGCAAGTGTACTCGGAAGCCTCCGCGCCGAACACCCCGTCCAGGCAATATTTTACTGGTTGGTTGCCTTTTCGATCATTTTGGCGCGCACATCCTCCGGCGCTGCTTCCGGCTGGAGCGGCGCCTTGGGCGATTCGATGCCCTTGCTGTCATGGATCTGGATGACTTTGCCGCCAGCGCCGCAATCGGCATTCGAGATCACGGTCTTGCCCTTGATCGTGCATTTGCGCAGCGGCTCGGAGGACGCCGGCGCCGCCACCTTGATTGCCTCGGCCACCCTGGCGGACGACGGCAGCGCGGGCAAGCCCTTGCCTTCGTGGCGGATCGCATACAGCGCAAACATGGCGGCGGCCGCCAGCGCGGCCATGCCGATGGCGACAGCAATGAGACTCAGGCCCGATTGGCGTGGCTGCATGCAAGCTCCTTATGGAAGATCGGCGGAATTCATGCGGCGCAGTATGATCTCGGTGCGCCGGCTCAGGTAGCTGGTATTGCGGTGGGCATCGTAGTAGCGTGGATTAGGCAGCATCACGGCCAGCTTGGCCGCCTGTCCGGCATTCAGGCGGGCCGCCGGGATGCCGTAGTAATGCCTGGCCGCCGCTTCGGCGCCGAAGATGCCCTTGCCGAATTCCACCACGTTCAGGTAGATCTCGAAGATGCGCTCCTTGTCCATCAGCGCTTCCAGCATATAGGTGATGAGCAGCTCCTGGCCCTTGCGCAGATAGCTGCGCGAACCGGACAGGAACAGGTTCTTCGCCAGCTGCTGCGTGATGGTGGACCCGCCGTGGGTGATCTTGTGGCGCTTCTGGTTGCGTTCATACACCTTCTGCACCGCGTCCCAGTCCACGCCTTCGTGCTCGGCAAAGTTGGCGTCCTCGGACGCGATGATGGCGCGCTTCAGGTTACCGGAGATCTGCTTGTACGGCACCCACTGCTGCTGGATGTTCGCATTCGGATTCTTTTCCTGCAGCGCTTCGCGCTGGGCGCGCATGAAGGCGGTCATGGCCGGGTTGTGGTCGCGCCACCACCAGATCTGCACGAAGAAGTAGGCCTGTACCGCCAGGAAGATGGCGATGGGGACGATGAAGACCCATTTGACCCAGGAAAAGCGTCCCTTGGCGCCCTTGCTCATAGTTTGGCCCGCAGCGCGGACAGCACCGGAGCCGTTTCCGGCCGTACGCCGCGCCAGGCCATGAAGGCTTCGGCGGCCTGCTCGACCAGCATGCCCAGGCCGTCGCGCGTGGCGGCGCCATGGGATGCGGCAAACTGCAGGAAGACCGTGGGCTCCTTACCGTACATCATGTCCAGCGCCAGCGCGCCGGGCTTGAAGGCGGATGGCGGCACCGGCGGCAGGTCGGCGCTGAGCGAGGCCGAGGTGGCGTTGATGACGATGTCGAAACTGCCCTGGATGCCGGCGAAACCGCAGGCCGACAGCACACCCTCCCCTGCCAGCGCCGCGAACTGCTGCACCAGCGCTTCGGCCGTGGCCACGGTGCGGTTGGCAATCACCAGCGTGGCCGGACGGTGCTCCAGGATCGGCAGCACCACGCCGCGCGCTGCGCCGCCGGCGCCAAGCAGCAGCACGCGCTTGCCGGCAATCGGCGTTTGCGCATTGAAGACGATATCGGTCACCAGGCCGGCGCCATCGGTGTTGTCGCCGATAATGCCGTCCTCATTGAAAACCAGGGTGTTGACCGCGCCGGCCGCCTGGGCGCGCACGGTCAGTGCGCCGGCCAGCTTGTGCGCTTCCAGCTTGAAGGGCACGGTCACGTTGGCGCCCTTGCCGCCTTCTGCAATGAAGGCGCGCACGGCATCGGCGAAACCGTCCACCGGCGCCAGGCGCTTTTCGTACCTCAGTTGCTGGCCTGTTTGCGCGGCATAGGCGGCATGGATGTCCGGCGACTTGCTGTGGGCAATCGGATTGCCGAAGACGCAGTATTTGTCCATCACTGGACTCCACTCAGGTTGGCTTCCATCTTCTCTTCGCGGGTGAATTTGAAGCGGGTGATGATGACCCACAGGTCGTCCTTGTCGTGCGACAGCATATTCGGCGGGAATTTGCCGAACGGCGCGGCGCGGCGCACGATGGCCAGCGCGGCCTCGTCCAGCGCCGGATTGCCGGAGCTGCGTTCGACACGGGCGCCGCCATCCTTCATATAAATGGTGCCGTCCTGGAAGATGGGGATATACACCACCAGTTCGCCATACAGCTTGCGGCCGTTCTTCTGCGGGAAGTTCAGCGTGCCGATTTCCTCGACGCGGCGCTGCAGGGTCTTGTAATACTCGGCGTAGCCCACTTCACGCGTGCTTGGCGTGATGAAGGTTTTCTTGGGGCGCTTGTTCTGGTCGTCGATGGTCTGGGTGATCTCGGCGGCCATGCGGGCGATGGCCTTGCTCGATTCGATCAGGTCGGCGCCGGTCGGCGTGGGGTCGGGCTTTTCCTTTTCCGTCACGGGCGGCGCGGTGAGCGGCGACTTGTGGATCTGGGTCAGCAGGTTTTTCTGCATCTCTTCCAGTTCCTGGATGCGGCGCCGGCTGGCCTTCACGCTGTCGCCGGACTCCATCTTGCGCAAGTCGGGCAGCGGGGATTTGGCGCGGCCGGCATCGGCGTTGCCGCCGCCGTCCAGGTTGGCCTGGGCCAGGGCTTCGGCCTTCAGCGGCTTGCTGTCATGCTTGGCGTTGACCAGGATGACTTCCAGGCCGGGGTCGGTGGGCTCGATCTTGAAGTTCTTCGGCGCGACGAAATGCACCGTCAGCGCCAGCGCGTGCGCGGCGACCGAGAGACCAGTGGCGAAGGCCAGAAAGCGGTTTTCTTGTAAAAACTTCACGCAGAGACGGGTTCGATGCAACAAGGAGTCTGCATTCTAAACCAAACCCTAAGCCCTGGGTCAGACCCAAGGGGTCTGACCCAGTTGCGCAGCCGCCGCGGGCCAAGGGTCAGACCCCATGGGTCTGACCCAGGTTTTAGGTTTACTGCGGACCCGGCTCAGTCACAGCGCTCTCGCTGGCCGGAGCAGCCGGCTCCTCCTCCGCCTCCTCCTGCTCCGGCTCCTCAACCGGGCCGCTCGGCAGCGCAATAGACCCCTCCTGCAGGCGAGTCTCCACGGACAGATCCACCTCATCCCAGCGCAGCACATCCAGCTTCACCGCCGCGCCGCGCGCCACGGACGGCATGCCCGGCAAACGCAGCACCAGGGGAATCTCGCTCAGGCGCAGCACCTCATCCTTCAGCACCACCGCTTCGACTTCCTTCGCGTCGTTCTGGCCCAGCCAGCGCAGGCACCAGTAGCGCTCCATATTCGACTGATGATCCGCATACGCGCCGTAGGCCGCATCGAACGCCGAAACGATCGCAAACAGGTTCGCATCCTTCTGCTTGAACGGCGCCACCAGCGGCGCGGTCACGCCATTCTGCGCGCAGGCCAGGATCTGCCACTGATTCACCAGGTCGGTGTAGCGGCGCAGCGGCGAAGTGGACCACGCATACTGATCGACGCCCAGGCCCTGGTGCGGTGCGGCGTGGGTGACCATGCGCACCTGCAGCTTGGCGTTCCAGCCGCCGGCGCCCGGCGTCTGGCTGCGGTAAATGCCCGGTACGCCGTGGTCGTGCATCATCTTGCCCCAGGTGCTGTTGGCAAAGATCATCAGCTCGGCCACGATCTTGTCCAGTGGCGCGCCGCGCTTGCGGCGGGAAATCGTCACCACGTCGTCCTCGACGTAGAAATTGAAATCCACGCGGTTGTTCTGTTCCGGCTTCAGACCGAACGCTTCGCGCTTGACCATGCGGCCCTTTTCCAGGTGCTGCGCCCAGCCCCACAGCAAGGCCAGTTCAGCCTTGCGCGGGTAGTCGCCCGTGCCGGCCGCCAGCGACTCCTCGTTGACCAGGTCATCCAGGTCGTTGTGGCGCAGGTTGTTCGCGATCGGCACCAGCTCGGCCTTCGTTTCGGTCGAGATCACGGACCAGTCGCTCGGGTCCAGCACCGCGTACAGCGACAGCGCCGGGCAGCTCTTGCCCTCGGCCAGCGTGAACGCATCGACGATGGCGTCCGGCAGCATGGTGATCTTATCGCCCGGCATATACACGGTGGACATGCGGCCGCGCGCCAGCGTATCGACCGCGTCTTCCGGCTTGATGCCCAGGCCCGGCGCGGCGATGTGGATGCCGATACGGACTTTGCCGTCCTCCAGGTGCACGACCGAGAAGGCATCGTCGATCTCGGTGGTGGTCACGTCGTCGATGGAGAACGCTTCCACGTTCGCCTGCGGCAGATCGGACGGCGCCTGCGGCACCGGCAGGCTCGGGAAGCCGTGGCCTTTCGGGAAATTCTCGAACAGGAATTTGCCCATGTGCAGATCCTTGGCGGACGCGATGCCGCCGGTGTTCAGCATCAGGCGCGCCGGCGAGGTATGCAGTTCGTCGCAGGCCGCTTCCACGGCCTTCCATTCGATGGTGTTCTTGTCCGGCTTGAACAGCAGCTGCTGCACCATGCCGCGCATGGCGTCCGGCAGCGTGCCGGCCTTCAGTTCATCCACGTACTGCTGCTGGATGATGGCTTGCTGTTTCTTTTTCTCGATGCCGGCCAGCGCCGCCTTCAGCGACTGTTCCGGCGCCTTCTTGTAGCGTCCGCGGCCCTTCTTGTAGAAATAGATGGGCGAAGAGTGCAGGCTCAGAATCAGGCCGGCCGCTTCGGCCGGCAGCGGTGCGTGGCCGAAGTATTCGGCGCCCAGTTCGGCGAAACCGAATTCGTCCTCGCCGGCCACTTCCCACAGGAAGTCCAGGTCCACGTCGGCGGAGATGGCTTTCGCCTGCTCCAGCAGCTCTGCCGGCGACGGTTTGTCGAACTGCAGCAGCACATCCTTGGTTTTCACCTTGTTGCGCTTGCCGCTGGCCATTTCCACCTGATAGGCCTCGCCTGCCTGCGACAGCACGGCGCCTACCTTGAAATCGCCCGACTCTTCGAAAAATACATTCATTTATTGTTCCTGATCTTGTCGGGGTCTGACCCCGACATGCGTAATTCCAGTACCGATGGCAAGAATACCTCGGTCACAAGCAGCGTTCCTTCACGGCGCCGGTACAGACAGCGGCGCGCGTACAGCAAATGGTCATCCGGCACCGCACAGCCATTCGCTGCCAGCGCGGCGCGCACGCGGCGCAGCAGCGGATGCGTGGCGCGCAGGCGGGCAAATTCCAGCTCGCCGCGCTGCACGCGCGGGTCGCCGAACAGCGTGGTGCCCAGCGAGCGCTCGCCGAGGGTGCTGAACAGCGGCCAGTCGGAGGCGTCCGCCGACATCGGCACCACCGTGTGCCCGAATACCACAGGCGTATTATCACACCGCAGCAGGACTTCCCTCTCCCAGACGCGGCCCGGCCGGTGCATGCCGATGGCGTTTGCCTCGTCGGCCAGGCAGATTGCAGTTTCCTGATGCAGCACCTGCACGCGGAAATTCCCGCTGTGCGCCTTCAGCTTGGCGGTCAGCGAACCGCCGCCCGTCAGCCAGTGGCGCAGTTGCGGCGGCGGATTGGTGGCGATCACATGGCCGTGCCAGTTCGCCTGACGCAGCGACTGCCCCTTCACTGCCGACCGCCCACGCCGCAGAAGGCCAGTACCTGATCGACGTAAGCGGCATATTCGCTGATGGCGTGGTCGCTGCCCTGTATCACCGTCTGGCGCGCGCCCTGGTAGTGCGCCACCATATCGCGGTAGTCCAGCACTTCGTCGCCGGTGGCGGCGATCAGGAAGTAGCGCTCCGGCTGCGTGATCTGCGGCACGGCCAGCGCGTGCAGCTCGTCTATATATTCACGCTTGAATTCGAACGGCTTGTCCGAGTGGTATTCGGTGCTCACGCCCACGTGCTGGTCAAGACTGAGCTGCGGCACGATGGCGGGATTCAGCAGCACTGCGCGGCAGCCGATACGTTGCGCCATCCAGGTGGCGTAGTAGCCGCCCAGCGAGGAGCCGATGATGGACAACTCTGCGGCCGGTATTCCTGCCACCAGCGCGAAGGCCTGCTCCATCGCCAGTTTCGGCGACGCCGGCAGCTGCGGGCAGACGTATGCGTCCGCAAGGCCGAGCTGCGCCATCCGTTCACCCGTCATGCGTGCCTTCATGGACAGCGGCGAGGAACGGAAGCCATGCAAATACAGGATCATTTACTTCAGCGCCTCCAGCAGTTTCTGGTGCACGCCGCCGAAGCCGCCGTTGCTCATCACGACGATATGGTCGCCCGGCCGCGCTTGCGCCACGATGGCCTGCACCATCACGTCAATGTCTTCGTAGGCGGAGGCGATATTGCCCATCGGCTTGAGGACATCGGCCAGACGCCAGCCGAGGGCTTTCTCGCTGCCGAAGCCGAACACCAGGTCGGCGTGTTTCAGGCTGCCGGGCAGCGCGTCCTTCATCGTGCCCAGTTTCATGGTGTTCGAGCGCGGCTCGAGCACCGCCAGGATTCGTCCCGCCTTGGCGCCGGCGCTCAGCTTCTGGCGCAGGCCGCCGACGGTGGTTTCGATCGCGGTCGGGTGGTGGGCGAAGTCGTCGTACACGGTCACGCCGTTCACCACGCCGCGCACTTCCATGCGGCGCTTCACGCTCTGGAAGCTTTCCAGGGCCTGGGCGGCAATCTCGATGGTCACGCCGACGTGGCGTGCGGCGGCAATCGCGGCCAGCGCGTTGGAACGGTTATGTTTACCGGTCAGCTGCCAGTTGATGGTGGCGGCCCTGGCGCCCTTGAAGATGACGTCGAAGCTGCCGTCTTCGTGTTCCGCCATGGCCCAGTCGGCGCCGGCGGCGCTGCCGAACAGTTCCTTTTCGCTCCAGCAGCCGCGCTTCAGCACGCGCTGCAGCGATTCCTCGTCGGCATTGGCGATCACGCGGCCGATGCCCGGCACGGTGCGCACCAGGTGGTGGAACTGGGTTTCGATGGCCGAGATGTCCGCGAAAATGTCGGCGTGGTCGTATTCCAGGTTGTTCAGGATGGCCGTTTTGGCGTGGTAGTGCACGAACTTGCTGCGCTTGTCGAAGAAGGCGGTGTCATATTCGTCCGCTTCGATGACGAAGAATTCGGATTGCACGCCCGGGCCGGTCAGGCGCGCCGAGATGCCGAAGTTCATCGGGATGCCGCCGATCAGGAAGCCCGGTGCATAGCCGGCCTGCTCCAGGATCCAGGCCAGCATGGCCGAGGTGGTGGTCTTGCCGTGGGTTCCGGCCACGGCCAGGACCCATTTGTCTTTCAGGATATGCTCGCCGATCCACTGTGGACCGGATATGAACGGCAGGTTGCGGTTCATGATCTCTTCGATCAGCGGGTTGCCGCGCGAGACCACGTTGCCGATTACGTACAGGTCGGGCTTGAGGTCCACCTGCTCCGGACCGAAGCCCTGGATCAGTTCAATTCCCTGGGCTTCGAGCTGGGTGCTCATCGGCGGGTAGACATTGGCGTCGCAGCCGGTAACTTTGTGGCCCGCTTCCTTCGCCAGGACCGCCAGGCCACCCATGAAGGTGCCGCAAATACCAAGGATGTGAATGTGCATGGTGGAACACTTATAAGTATCAAGAGCGGGATTTTACCTGACCTGCTCATGGAACCCGAACACCAGGGTCAGACCCACGGGGTCAGACCCCTCGGGTCTGACCCGAATTTGGGGTTCGGGGTATGATTCGCTTCATGATGCAGAACCCGAACGAAGAGCTGCGCTCCGAGATCGCCGCCGCCGCGGCGCGCCTGGTGGCGCAGGATGGGGCCGACTATGGCACCGCAAAACGCAAGGCCGCACGCCAGATCCTGGGCGAAGCGCAGGCCGCGGACTTGCAGAATTTGCTACCCGACGATGCACAGATCGAGAACGAGGTCCGCCTCTATCACGCGCTGTTCAACGCCGATACCCAGCCCGCCCGCCTGTACCGCCTGCGCACCATCGCGCTGCAGGTGATGGAGCAGCTGGCGCAGTACAATCCCTTCCTGACCGGCTCCGTCCTGAGCGGCAGCGCCGGTGAGCACGACGATATTTATCTGCAGCTTTTTGCCGACAGCGCGAAGGAAGTCCAGATCTTCCTGCTGAATAAAAACCTGCAGATCGAGATTTCCGAATCGCCCCATTTCCGCGGGCCGCGCTACGAGCCGGTGGAAACCGTGAGCTTCATGTGGCAGAAGGAAGGCGTGCATATCGAGCTGTATGAAACCGACGATATGCGCGGCGCAAAAAAGAAATCGGGCGACAAGCTGCTGCGCGCCGATATCGCTGAAGTGCGTACTTTATTAACCAACAGTAGTCATCATGAATAAAAAACATCTCCTCGCCTACGGCGTGATCGCCGTCATGTTTGCCGCTGCCGGCGCATGGTATGGCGTCAACAAGAAGCAGGCTCCGGCGCCGGTGACGGCCACCGCGCCGGCCGGCGTCACCGGTCCGGTGCAAGCCATGTTCGCCCAGAAGCTGCCGGACGATAAGGGCATACAGCAGGCGCTGTCGCAATGGCAGGGCAAGGCGCTGGTGGTGAATTTCTGGGCGCCGTGGTGCGGTCCGTGCGTGGAGGAGATGCCGGAGCTGTCCGAGCTGCAGAAATCCGGCCTGGGCAAGAATGTACAGATTCTCGGTATCGGTATCGATTCTCCGTCCAACATTGCCGAATTTGCCAAAAAATTTAATATTGCCTACCCTGTCTATGTAGCCGGGCTGAGCGGCACGGAGCTGTCGCGGCAGTTCGGCAACACCCAGGGCGGCCTGCCCTTCACCGTGCTGATTGGCGCTGATGGCCAGGTGAAGAAGACCTACCTGGGCCGCCTCAAATTCGAGCAACTGCGCTCCGACCTGGCTGCGATGTAGGCTTTTTGACAAGATAGTTTTCTCTTGCCATTGGCCGTACTTGGCGGCAAAATGCGGAACTTTCGCGGAAAATGGTCAGGGAAACATGGCAAAAAAGCTGCTGCTTCTTAATGGCCCCAACCTGAACCTGTTGGGGACGCGCGAGCCGGAGATCTATGGCGCCACCACCCTGGCGGATGTAGAAAAGGGCGCGCAGGCACAAGCGGCCGCAGCAGGCGCCACCTTGTCCGTCTTCCAAAGTAATCATGAAGGCGCGCTGATTGACCGCATCCACGCTGCACGCGGCGAGGGAGTGGAGTTTATCGTTATCAATCCGGGCGGCTACACCCACACCAGCGTCGCACTGCGTGATGCGCTGGCCGGGGTCGCCATACCGTTTGTAGAAGTACATATTTCGAACATTTATCGGCGTGAAGAATTCCGCCACCATTCTTTCCTGAGCGCAATCGCGCAGGGTACGATTTGCGGCCTCGGCATCGAGGGATACCGCTTTGCCATCGACTTTGCTCTAAAAAGCAGTTAATCTACGCGATCTGCGCTTATTTGGCGCGATGTGGCTCATGAGGCGACGTCGCACGGAACAACGAAATAACAAGATACACTGGGAGTCACAATATGGATCTACGCAAGCTGAAGACGCTGATTGACCTGGTCGCGGAGTCGGACATCGCCGAACTGGAAGTTACCGAAGGCGAGAGCAAAGTACGCATCGTCAAATCCGGCGGCGTAGCACACAACCAGATGCTCATGATGCCGCCACAGGCGCCTGTGCATTACGCACCTGCTGCCGCGCCAATGGCGGCACCGGCTGCCGCGGCAGCCGCACCAGCTGTCGCAGCTGCTGCCGAACCGACCGGCCACGTGGTCAAATCGCCGATGGTCGGCACCTTCTACCGCGCTTCCGCACCTGGCAATCCGGCATTCGTCGAAGTGGGCCAGTCCGTGAAGGAAGGCGACACCCTGTGCATCATCGAAGCGATGAAGCTGCTGAACGAAATCGATTCGGACAAGGCAGGCACCATCACCCAGATCCTGGTGGAAAACGGCCAGCCTGTAGAATTCGGCCAGCCGCTGTTCGTCATCGGCTAAAGCTGCCATGGCCGCCGACGACACTCCGGCCAGCACCTCCCCTTCTTCATTGAGCGTCCGGCCTGACCGGGCGCCCGCAAACATAGAATCTGCCATGTTTGAAAAAATTCTCATTGCCAATCGCGGAGAAATCGCACTGCGCATCCAGCGCGCGTGCCGCGAATTGGGCATCAAGACCGTTGTCGTGCACTCCGAGGCCGACAAGGACGCCAAGTATGTGAAGCTGGCCGATGAATCGGTCTGCATCGGACCTGCCGCTTCCGCCCAGTCCTACCTGAATATGCCGGCCATCATCAGCGCAGCTGAAGTGACCGACGCTGAAGCAATCCACCCGGGCTATGGCTTCCTGTCGGAGAACGCCGACTTCGCCGAGCGCGTGGAGAAATCCGGCTTCGTCTTTATCGGCCCGCGTCCGGATTCGATCCGCATGATGGGCGACAAGGTGTCCGCCAAGCAGGCCATGATCAAGGCCGGCGTGCCTTGCGTGCCGGGCTCGGAAGGCGCCCTGCCGGACGATCCGAAAGCCATCGTGCAGATCGCCCGCAAGATCGGCTATCCGGTCATCATCAAGGCGGCTGGCGGCGGCGGTGGCCGCGGCATGCGCGTGGTGCACACCGAAGCGGCGCTGCTGAACGCGGTCACCATGACCAAGTCCGAAGCCGGCGCCGCTTTCGGCAATCCGGAAGTGTATATGGAGAAGTATCTGGAAAATCCGCGCCACGTGGAAATCCAGATCCTGGCCGACGAGCACAAACAGGCTGTCTGGCTGGGTGAGCGCGACTGCTCGATGCAGCGCCGCCACCAGAAAGTGATTGAAGAAGCGCCGGCGCCGGGCATCCCGCGCAAGCTGATCGAAAAGATCGGCGACCGCTGCGCCGAAGCCTGCCGCAAGATCGGCTACCGCGGTGCGGGTACCTTCGAGTTCCTGTACGAGAACGGCGAGTTCTATTTCATCGAAATGAACACCCGCGTGCAGGTGGAACACCCGGTCACCGAAATGATTACCGGCATCGACATCGTGCAGGAACAGATCCGCATCGCCTGCGGCGAGAAGCTGCGCTTCCGCCAGCGCGACGTGATGCTGTCCGGCCACGCCATCGAGTGCCGCATCAATGCCGAAGATGCGTTCAAGTTCACCCCGTCCCCGGGCCGTATCACTGCGTGGCATACGCCGGGCGGTCCTGGCATTCGTGTAGACTCGCATGCATACGCTGGCTACTTCGTGCCGCCTAACTACGACTCGATGATCGGCAAGGTGATTTCCTACGGCGCCACGCGCGAACAGGCCATCCGCCGCATGCAGATCGCCCTGTCCGAGATGGTGGTGGAAGGCATTTCGACCAATATCCCGCTGCACCGCGAGCTGATGGTCGATGCGCGCTTCATCGAAGGCGGCACCAACATCCACTATCTGGAACAACGTCTGGCAGAAATGCCGAAAGCAGGTAAGTAATAATGAGCTGGACTGAAATTGTCATCGAAGTAGCACGCGACCATGCCGAGGCTTTGTCCGACGCGCTGATGGAAGTGGGCGCGCTGTCGGTGTCGGTGGAGGATGCCGATGAAGGCACCGACGCCGAGAAACCCCTGTTCGGCGAGCCGGGCATGGAACCGAAAGAGGCGGCATGGGACCATAGCCGCGTCGTAGCACTGACCGATGACGATGCCGACCAGGCTGCAATCGTGGCGGAAGCTGCCGCCGCGATTGCGCTCACCACCGTTCCGAAATTCACCACCCGCAAGGTGGAGGACGAGGATTGGGTGCGCCTGACGCAGTCCCAGTTCGATCCTATCCACATCGGCAGGAACATCTGGGTCGTGCCGAGCTGGCACGATGTGCCGGATCCGTCCGCGCTGGTGCTGGAACTGGACCCGGGCCTGGCTTTCGGTACCGGTTCGCATCCGACCACCCGCCTGTGCATGGAATGGCTGGAGGCGCATCCGGCCCCGGCGCAGACCGTGCTGGATTACGGCTGCGGTTCGGGCATCCTGGCCATGGTCGCGCGCAAGCTGGGTTCCTTCCCGGTGGCCGGCGTGGACATCGACCCGCAGGCGATCGAGTCGGCGCAGGAGAATTCGGTGCGCAACAACGTCGCCGATATCCAGTATTTCGTGCCGGACGACTTCGCCGAATCGCCGTTTGCTGCAGCGCGTTTCGATATCGTTGTCGCCAATATTCTGTCGTCGCCGCTGAAGCTGATGGCGCCAATGCTGTCCGGCCGCGTGGCTGACGGCGGTGCGCTGGTACTGTCCGGCGTGCTGGCGCGCCAGGCGGAAGAAGTCGCTGCTGCTTACGCACCGTTCATCAAGCTGGGCGTGTGGGCTGAGCATGAAGGCTGGGTGTGCCTGTACGGCCGCCTGGGCAGCGATACCGTTCCATCTCCACGCTAAGGTAGCACTCCGCTACGCATGGCGCTCGCCACCAAATGCCCCCACTGCAATACGATCTTCCGCGTCGCGGCGGATCAGTTGAAGCTCAGGGGGGGCATTGTCCGCTGCGGCGCGTGCAATGAGGTCTTCGACGGCAACGCGGCTTTAGTTGAGCCTGCGGCCAAGCCGACGCCTGTTATTCCCGAAGTTGTCATTTCCGCTGCGGCGCCTGCCGAGGAATATATCCACGGTGCGCCGGTGGACTTCGATCTCGATTATCTGGTTGCGGAGGCTGAAACCGAAGCCGAGGCTGTCGAGCCGGAACCGGAGGCCGTAGCGCAGGAGCCCGCTCCGGCCGAAGCGCCGCCCGCCCCTGCCGTCTGGCGCACCGCCGCCGCGCAGCCCGAGGAAGCCGCCGCCGACGACGAGCCGGAGCTGACCGCTGCCGAGCCTGCCCCAGAACCTGAGCCTGAGCCTGAGCCTGAGCCAGCGTTTGATCCGGAGCCGGAGCCTCAGCCTGAAACCGAGCCGGAGCCCGAGCCCATCCCGCACTTCGATTCCCCCGCCAAGTTCGCAGAAGAAGCCCCCGCAACCGGCCACCACGGCCGTATCGAACCCAGCTTCGACACGCCCCAGGAGCACATCGTCGCCGCCGCCCTCGACGACCTGCACCACTTCGACGACCTCGAAGAATCCGCGCAGCCGACGCCGCAGGAACTGCACGCCGCCGCCCTGGCAGAACTGCACCACCTCGGCCACGAAGCCGAACCGCAACCAGAGCCGGAGCAAGAGAACGGGCAAGAGCCGGACGACGGGCCAGCGCCGGAAACAACCGGCGCCCAACCCGCCCGCGACGAAACCGCCCTGCACGCCATTGCCGCCGTCAACACCGACGCCCGCGACGACGGCGAATCCATCGCCGTCGCCGATGAGCCCGTGTTCCATTCAGCGCCCGCCCCCAAAGAGAACACCAAGGATGGGGAAGTGGAGCTCGATCACGAGGAGCTGGGCTTCGTGCGGCGCGCGAACCGTAGCGAGAAGTACGGCCGAACCGCCCGGCTGGCGATGATCGCCGGCGCGCCGCTGCTGGTGCTGGCCCTGCTGCTGCAGGCCGCGACCACCTTCCGCAATACCCTGGCCGCCAACTACCCCGGCCTGAAGCCGGCTCTGGAAACCACCTGCGCCCTGCTCGGCTGCAAGATCGAACTGCCAACCCAGCTCGACGCCCTGAGCATCGAACAGGGCGAGCTGCAAACCGTTGCCGACAATACTTTCAGCTTCACCACCACCCTGCGCAACCAGTCCCGCACCAACCAGACCTGGCCGCATATCGAACTGGTCCTGAATGACTCGGCCGACAAGCCCGTCCTGCGCCGCGTTTTCGCGCCGCGCGACTACCTGTCCGCCGCCGACGCGGCCAAAGGTTTCGGCGCGCGCAGCGAACAAACGGTTAAACTCTACTTCGAGCTGTCCCAGCTCAAGGCCTCCGGCTATCACATCGCCATCTTCTATCCATAAAAACGCTATGAACAAAACTGCCCTGGTGTGTGGCTCCCTCGCCATCGACATCATCATGCAATACGAAGGCCGCTTCGGCGACACGCTGCTGGCCGATCAGCTGCACAAGGTGAACGTGTCCTTCCTGGTGCCGACCATGCGTACCGAATTCGGCGGCTGCTCCGGCAATATCGCCTACAACCTGAAGATGCTGGGCGGCGAGCCGCGCATCGTCGGCGTGCTGGGCCAGGATTGCGCCGCTTACCTGGAACGCTTCCAGAAGCTGGACCTGTCCACCGAGAACATCCTGATCAAGAAGGATGCCTATAACGCCCAGTGCTTCGTGACCGCCGACGCGGACCATAACCAGATCAACGCCTTCCACCCGGGCGCCATGTCCTTCGCCCACGAGAACGAGGTGGCCAAGGCCGGCCCGGCGCGCATCGCCATCATCTCGCCGGACGGCCACCTGGGCATGCTGAAGCACGCCGACGACCTGAAGCGCCTGAACATCCCGTTCATCTTCGATCCGGGCCAGCAGCTGCCGATGTTCACGCCTGAACAGCTGGTCGGCTTCATCGACAAGGCCAGCTACGTGACCACCAACGATTACGAGATCGAGCTGCTGATGGAACGCACCGGCCTGAGCATCGCCGATATCGCTTCGCGCGTGGAAGCGCTGATCGTGACCCGCGGCGAGAAGGGTTCGGAAATCTATACCGCCGGCACGCGCATCAATATTCCGGCCGTACCGGTTGATGCGGATGCAGACCTGGACCCTACCGGTTGTGGCGACGCATACCGCGCCGGCCTGCTGTACGGCCTGACCAACGACCTCGGTTGGGAAACCACCGGCCGCCTGGCCAGCCTGCTGGGCGCGATCAAGATCGTGCACAAGGGCGCACAGAACCATGTGTTCACGCCGGAGTCGATTGGCGACAAGTTCGAGGCGGCCTTCGGCTACCGCTTCTAAGCGCAGCCGGAAATAACAAAGGCGGGAATCCCCCGCCTTTTTTTACGTCCCTGCTCCGGGCAGCACTCAGCGGCCGAACAGCATGCCCAGCAGGATCTGCGCGATCTGCAGCAGGATCAGCGCCACCAGCAGCGACAGGTCCAGGTTGCCCACCAGCGGCACCACCTTGCGCAGCGGCGTCAGCAGCGGCTCGTTCAGGGCGCGGATGAAGGGCGCCATCGGCGCATGCGGATTCACCCAGCTGAAAATGGCTTCGATCACCAGCAGGGCCATGAAGCCGAACAGGATCCATTCCAGGAAACGGTGCAGCGCGGTCAGGAACACGATCTCCGGCGTGGCGCCGAAGAGGAACATCACCGAGGTCGCCAGCACCACGATCAGGAAGGCGCCTATCAGGCTGGCCCAGTCGTAACCGCCCATGCCCGGCACGATGCGGCGCAGCGGACGCACCAGCCAGTCCGAGAGTTGGAAAGTGAACTGCGCCACCGACGATGGCGGCCGCACCCTGATGGCCTGCATCCAGAAGCGCAACAGCAGCACACCGCCCAGCAATCCGGCGACGGCATTGACGATCAACATAACGATACTAAACACAGGCTAGCTCCATAAAAAAAACCGCTGTGCGATTGTCTCACACAGCGGCATTTTCGCCATCCGGCTCCAAGCGCGAAGGCTTAGGAAGGACGGGTGCTGGTCGGGAAAGGCCAGGCGGCGGCAGGAGCGATCACGGTCTTGGCGGCCGGAGCGGCTGCTGGTGCCGGTGCTGCTGCCGGAGCTGGTGCTGCTGGCTTCGCGGCTTCTTTCTTTGGGGCTGCTTTTTTAGGAGCGGCCTTTTTTGGCGCTGGTTTAGCCGCAGGAGCGGCAGCCGGTGCTACGGCTACTGGCGCAGCAGCTGGCTTAGCTGCTGGCTTAGCCGAGGCTTTTTTTGGGGCAGCGACCTTTTTGGCAGCTGGCTTGGCAGCGGCTTTAGGAGCGGCCTTTTTGGCGGCTGGTTTAGCAGCTGGCTTGGCAGCAGCTTTAGAAGCGGCCTTCTTGGCAGCTGGTTTGGCGGCTGGCTTGGCAGCAGCTTTTTTAGCGGCTGGCTTGGCGGCGGCTTTTTTTGCAGCTGGTTTGGCAGCGGCTTTCTTGGCAGCTGGCTTGGCGGCTGGTTTAGCGGCGGCCTTTTTTGCAGCTGGCTTGGCAGCGGCTTTCTTGGCAGCTGGCTTGGCAGCAGCTTTAGCTACGGTCTTCTTGGCTGCTGGTTTAGCGGCAGCTTTTTTAGCTGCTGGCTTGGCAGCGGCTTTCTTGGCTACTGGCTTGGCAGCGGCTTTTTTCGCGACTGGCTTCGCTGCAGCTTTTTTGGCTGCTGGCTTGGCGGCTGCTTTAGCGGTGGTTTTCTTGGCTGCTGGTTTAGCGGCGGCCTTCTTCACTGCTGGTTTTGCTGCTGGTTTAGCGGCGGCTTTCTTCGCTGCTGGTTTAGCTGCTGGTTTTGCAGCGGCTTTCTTTGCTACTGGCTTGGCAGCGGCTTTTTTAGCAGCTGGCTTGGCGGCTGGCTTGGCAGCGGCTTTCTTGGCAGCTGGCTTGGCAGCAGCTTTTTTAGCAGCAGCAGGTTTAGCGGCAGCAGCCTTCTTGGCAGGAGCTGCTTTGGTAGCAGCTGCTTTCTTAGGGTCTTTCTTTGCGGCGGTAGCCATTTTTAGTTCTCCTTCATCTGGGATGGGAAAATTCACGCACAAGATGTAAACCCGTCCGGTCCTGCGAGGGAGACCAGGCGAATTATTCATCGGCACAAACTCGGTTGCGGTTTGCGCTAATGAATTCGGTACCCAGCTGAACTGCTGCACCTCCTCACGAGTGCAGCACTTCAGCCATCGATTCCGCCGCCCTGCGCAAAGGCGTCGGAGTCAGAATCTTGTTAACGAGATGTGCCGGGCGGGCGTATTCTCAGCTCCTTCACCCCATCATCGCGCCACGTTCCTCTTGTCAGCGTCAAAGAAAAAACCGCCCGGCCTGACCTACGATCAGGCGAGCGGTTTCACTGAAATCGGTGTGGACTTATGCATACTTATGCGTTTGTGTTTCCCATTTTTTTTTCGATTTTTGCGGCAACAACACACTCTAAAAAAGAGCGCTTGCAAATTCACGCAATTTCAAGTTCGTAAAGTACACGAAAACCTTACTGTTACGCAACCAGCACGATTCATTTTCTCGCTCTTTTTTTGCATCCATCTGCGAGCTGGCGCACATTGAAGCACGCATCGCACTGCGTTTTTGCGTTGCGCCGAGTATAGCGCGAGCTCTTCGCGCTTTGCTTTGCTTTGCATACAGCCCTTACCTAAAGGACGTATGCAAAGTACGCGGATGTCTTACGCATGCGGTGACAGCAGCATGACAGCACTCGCTCATGGCCGCGAGTTTTTTTCGTCGCGATTACGCTACATGACGCCTTCAATGCTTTGCGCCGACCACTTCGGCGACGCGTGGTACTGCTTCACGAGGCGCGCGTATTCGCCATGCGCAGTCAGGTTCGCGATCGCCTCGCGCAGCCTGCCGCGGTCGGCCGCGTTGAGCGCCTTGCTGCTGATGTACATGCCTGCCGGCGAGAAGGGGAGTTCGTTGACGGTACTCACGCTGATGCGGTTGGTCAGCCCTGCCGCATCGGCTGCGTGCAGGAAGACCGACGGCGAAACGAGTACCGCATCGAAGCGTCCCGCCGCCAGCATGCGGGCCGCGGTATCCGGATCGGTGATGACCGAAAGGCTTGGCTTGAACGCCTGGTCCTTCACCATCCGCTGGTACTCGGGACCGTAGTCGTAGCCGCGCAGTACGGCCAACCGGTAGCGCTTGCCCGACAATTCCTGCCTGCCGATAGTAGCCGGCAGCTTGCCGTCGAGGGCGATCAGCATGGGGCGCGTGTTGTAGGTATGGATGAAAATACCCAGGGCGTCGCGGTCGCCGGTGCGCACCGAGGCCGGGATCAGGTCCACGTCGCCCTTGCGGAACAGGGCCATGGCGCGCACGCGCGGCCACACCTGGTACTCGAACGTGCAGCCGGTATTTTTCGCGACCAGGGCCAGGAAGTCGGGCACGATGCCGCGTACGCCACCATCCGCGCCGACCATCATGGTGCGCCCGATCGGGCTGGCCGCCACCTTCACGGTACAGGCGGCAGCCGGCGTCGCCGCCAGCGCCGCAGCACAGAAACCGATGGCGGCGGCAATGGCGCAAGCGCTGTGTTGCATGCCGATACGCTTCATCGCGCCGGTCCCAGTTCCGTGTCCCAGCCCTTCATGGCCCACTTCGGGTTGGCGTAGTAGAAGCGGAACAGGCGGCCGTACTCGCCGCGCGCGGCTGTGGCGACAATCGCGTCGCGGATGCGGTCGCGGTCGGCGGGATCGAGGCTGTTCAGGCTGAGGTACATGCCGGCCGCATGCGGCGGCATGCCGCGGATGGCGGTGACGCTCACCTTGTCCTGCAGGTCGGCGCCGATGGCGGCTTCCACGAAAACCGAAGGCGACATCAGCACCGCGTCGAAGCGGCGCACGGCAAGCATGCGGGCGGCAGTGTCCGGATCGGGGACGAGGGAAACCCGCTGCTTGACGACCGGGTCGTTCAGCAGCGCCGTGTAGGCAGGACCGAAGTTATAGCCGCGCACCGCGCTGAAGGTGGTGGGACCGGCCGCCAGTTCGCTCATGGTGAGCATCTCGGGCAGGCGCGCGCCGGCCGTGATCAGCATGGCGCGGGTGTTATATAGATGAATGAATGCCGCATAACGGTCGCGCTCTTCGGTGCGCGTGCTGTTGTGCATCAGATCGGCCTCGCCCCGTTCGAACAGGACATGGGCACGCACGCGGGGGACGACCAGGTATTCGAAGCGGCAGCCGCTATGGCGCGCCACCGCTTCCAGGAAATCGGGAACGATGCCGCTCACCTGTCCGGCTTGCGACACCATCAGCGAACGGCCCATGGGACTGGCGGCCACCCTGACCGGCCGCGCGCAGCCTTCGGCCTGCGCCGCGCCGGCATGGAATAGTGCCGGTAGCAGTCCGGCCAGCAGGGCGCATGCGCGCGCCCTCGCCTTCCCCTCCAACATTCCGACCCCTTTGCGTAGATTTTCCAGTCAGCATATGCCGACCGCTGCTTTCACGCAATCTTTATGCAAGCCGGGCCAGCAGGCGGTCGGGGTCGAGCAGGCAGACCGAATAGTCCTGCCCCAGCTCCAGCACTTCGGAAGATTCGGACTGCATGCCCGCCTCGCCCGGCTTGCGCATCAGGGAAGGTGTGGCATAGCGCTTGGCGTCATCCACGGTAACGATGTCGTTGACGCTATCGACGATCAGGCCGAAGCATTCGTCGCCGCGCTCGATGACCAGCACCTTGGACGCCTCCTCCTGCTGCACCGGCGGCATGCCGTACAGGCGGCGCAGATCGACCAGGGTCACCAGGTTGCCGCGCAGGTTGAGGATGCCGCGCACGTAGCCGGGCATGCCCGGCGCCTGGGAAATGTCGCCGCTGCAGTCGATGATCTCGCGCACCTGTTTCAGTTCCAGCGCATACAGGTCGCCGACGCGGAAGCTCAGATACACCTTGCGCCCGGCCGCCTTGCGCACCGCCTCGCCCTTCCCTTCCTCCGGGAACAGGTTGCGGATGCCCTGCTGCAGCTCGCCGATTTCGGCGCTGGAAAAAATGCCTTCGGTGTCGAGCAGGATCACATCGTCCTGGCCCGGACGCGCCACGCAGCCGGCAAACATGGCGCTGCGCGTCTTGCTAAGAAGCGGGATCGGCATCACGTCTTCCGTAGCAAAATGCACAATGCTTTGCACGGCATCGACCAGGAAGCCGATGGTGGCGTCGCCGATGCGTGCCACCAGCACGCGCCGCTCGTCGGCGCCGGCTTCCGCCGCCGCCGGGGTGGCGGACTCGCCGCCGGCCAGTGTGGCGAAATCGACGACGGCAATCTGGCGGCCGCGGAAGTGCATGCGGCCCAGGCAAAGCTTGCTGTTCAGAACAGAGGTCTGCAGCTCCGGCACGCGGACGATTTCCTGGATCGCCTTCATGTCGAGCGCGAAGTGGACGCCGGCGGCGCGGAAGCTGATCGCGTGACGGCGTTCGCCGACCGCGCGCAGATGGCGCTGCCGCTGCTCGCTGGCCGGACCGCGCAGGGCCAGCACCTGGGGCACGTTCTCGATGCGCACCAGCCTTTCCACGTCCAGCACCTGGATCAGGCGCCGCCCCTGCTCCAGCAGGATGGTGCCGGCCACCACGCCGGACTGGCCCGGTGCATACTGCAGGCTGGCGCGCTGCTCGGGACGCACGCGCAGCACGTCGCCGATGGCGTGCACCAGCAGGCCGACCAGCACGTCCTGGTGTTCGACGATGGCAATCTTGTGGTCGGCCGTGCCGGCCGGGGCATCCGGCTGGAACAGGCGCGCCAGGTTGACCACCGGAATCACGCTGCCGCGCAGCGTGAACATCCCCTCCAGGTAAAAGAGGGCCAGCGGCACGCTGCTCATGCGCTCAGGGAAATTCACCACCTCGCGGATGAAGATCGCCGGCAGGGCGAATTCGTCCGTGCCCAGCAAAAAGGAGCCGAACAGCTCCGCCACCGGCATGGCCACCGTGGGTGCGGCCGCTACCGCGGCGGCGGCGGCCTGCGCCAGCGCGCTGGCGGAGGAAAGCTGGGAGGCCGGCGCCGTGGCCGCGCTCAGGGCTTCCACGGCTTACACCACGAAGCCGGTCACGATCCGGTTCAGCGTGCCGGCGCGCTGGTTCAGGCTGCCGATGGAGGAAGCAATGCTGTCGCAGCTGCCGGCCGACTGCTCGGCCGCTTCAGCAATGTGGTTGATGGCCGCGCTCACCTCGCGCGCCGTCAGCAGCTGCTCGCGCGCTTCGCTGGAAATGTCGGCAATGGCCTGGCTGGTCTTGCCCACGCCTTCCACGATCTTGTCGAAGGCTTCGCTGGCCTGGCGCGAGATCTCGCTGCCGGTGTTCACGCGCTTGACCGACTCGCTGATCAGCTTGGAAATTTCCTTGGTCGCCTGCGAGGAGCGCTCGGCCAGCTTGCGCACCTCGTCCGCCACCACGGAGAAGCCCAGGCCATGCTCGCCGGCGCGGGCGGCCTCGATGGCGGCGTTGAAGGCCAGCATATTGGTCTGGCTGGCGATGTCGCTGATCACCTTGACGATCTCGCCGATGTCTTCCGAGGAACGGTTGATCAGGTCCATGGCCTCGATCGAACGCGCCACGGCTTTGGCCCCCGCTTCCGCCTCGGACTGGGTCGATTTCGCCAGCTCGTTGGCGTCCGAGGTGCTGCTGGCGATGGCGTCGATGGAACGGGTCAGGCCATCGACCGAGGCATTCATCTCTTCCACGGTGGCGCCCAGGGCCTGGGTGCCGCTGGCCACCACGCTGGAGCGGTTGGCGATGGATTCGGCGTCGCCGGCAAAGGCGGAGGCCGAGGACACCACCTCGCCGATCACGCCGCGCAGGTCGGCCATCATCTTGTCGATGCCCTTGCCCAGGCAATCCAGCGGTTCGTCGCCCTGGTTCGCGATATGGGTGGTCAGATCGCCCTTCGCGGCCTTGGCGACGGCGTCCAGCAACTGCTCGATCTTGCGCGAGTCGGCTGCGTTCTTTTCCTTCACATCCTGCTCCAGCTTCACCTGCTCGGTGATGTCGGTCGCGTATTTGACGATCCTGCTTGGCTTGCCGTTCAGGTCGAGGATGGGGTTATAGGTGGCCTGGATCCAGATTTCCTTGCCGTTGTTGCCGATGCGCTTATAGCGCCCGGAGTCGAACTCGCCGCGGTTCAGCTTTTGCCAGAAGCGCTTGTAGTCGATGCTGTTGGCGTAATCGGGCTCGCAGAACAGGCGGTGGTGCTCGCCCTTGATGTCGTCCAGCGAGTAGCCCATGGTGTCGAGGAAGTTCTCGTTCGCGTTCAGCACGTGGCCTTCCATGTCGAATTCGATCACGGCCTGGGCCTTGTCGATGGCGCTGACCTTGCCTTCGTATTCGGCGTTGCGCAGTTTGGCCTGGGTGATGTCGGTGGCGAACTTGATCACTTTATAGGGGTGGCCCTCGGCGTCGAACACCGGATTGTAGGATGCGCTGATCCACAGTTCGCGGCCGCCCTTGCCGACGCGCTTGTAGTCGCCCTGGTCGAACTGGCCGGCGCGCAGGCGGTTCCAGAACTGGCGGTACTCTTCGCTGTTGACCAGCGCCGGCTCGCAGAACATCGAGTGGTGCTTGCCCACCACCTCATCCAATGTATAGCCGACGGCATTGAGGAAGTTTTCGTTGGCGTGAACGATGGTTCCGTCGAGCTGGAATTCGATCAGGGCCTGTACCCGGTTGAGTGCGGTATTAATGGCTTGCAGTTCGAGTTCGTGCAATTGGCTGTCGTGGATGGCTGGGCTATTCATGGGATTTTCCTTAGGAAACGGAAATAGGAGTTTTCCTACCAAATGTAAAGTATAGGCCGCAGGGCTTGACACATTCTCCCCAATTCTCACTCCTGTTGCCCCGTGGATACACATTTAATCCTGCAAGTCATTATTTGAAACCGCCTCTCCCTCTTCGCTTAAATATTTATAGTTTCTTATATAAATCTAAAGAAAATATTTCTATATTATTTGGCAATAGCGAGCATGCGCCCCTGCTGCCCGCTGGCCGCGTGCGGAATTATTATATTGCCAGGATGCTGGATGAACTATTTGGCAAGATTAATACTTTATGCATCAGCACCATAGCCAGGCGGAATCGAATTTTCCAGATTCAGTATTAACAGCCCTATCCCATGCCGACTTTCTTTGTCCATTATTCAATGTTTTATGCCATTGCACGGCTAAATTACCGTCCACCGCCGTCTTGTAAATGCAGTCGTCTCCGCTAAGCTGAATAGGCTTTATTTCAGGAGATATCATGAAAATACTGATGGTACTGACCTCCCACGACCAGCTAGGGGATACGGGCAAGAAGACCGGCTTCTGGCTGGAGGAGTTTGCGGCGCCCTACTTTGTGTTCAGGGACGCGGGCGTGGATGTCACGGTGGCGTCGCCAAAGGGCGGCCAGCCGCCGCTCGATCCGAAAAGCGATGAGCCCGACTTCCAGACCGAGGCCGGCGAGCGCTTCAAGCAGGATCCGGCGGCGCAGAAGGTGCTGGCCAACAGCCACCGCCTGTCGGAAATGTCCGAGAAGGATTACGACGCGATTTTCTATCCGGGCGGGCACGGTCCGCTGTGGGACCTGACCAACGACAAGGATTCGATCGGCTTGATCGAGCGCACCTACGCCGCCGGCAAGCCGGTCGCCATGGTGTGCCATGCCCCGGGCGCCCTGCGCTTCGTGAAAGGCCCGGACGGCCAGCCGCTGGTGAAAGGGAAAAAGGTCACCGGCTTCACCAACACCGAGGAAGACGCCGTCCAGCTGACCAAGGTAGTGCCCTACCTGGTGCAGGACGTGCTGCAGGAAAACGGCGGCCTGTTCTCCAAGGGCCCCGACTGGCAGCCCTATGTGCTGCAGGACGGCCACCTGGTCACCGGCCAGAATCCGGCCTCCTCCACCGCCGGCGCGCAGAAGCTGCTGGAGGTTTTGCGTAGCCGATGAGCATAAAAAAAACCCGCCAGCAAGGCGGGTTTTTCGGGGAAACCGGAGATCAGTCCCAGCTCAGGGCGCCGCCCGTCTGGTACTCGGTCACGCGGGTTTCGAAGAAGTTGCGTTCCTTCTTCAGGTCGATCATTTCGGACATCCACGGGAATGGATTCTCGTCCTGCTCGAACAGGGTGTCGAGGCCGATCTGGACGGCACGGCGGTTGGCGATGAAGCGCAGGTAGCCCTTGAACATGGTGGCGTTCAGGCCCAGCACGCCGCGCGGCATGGTGTCTTCCGCGTAGCGGTATTCCAGTTCCACCGCTTCCAGGAACAGCGCCTTGATCTCTTCCTTGAAGGCTGGCGTCCACAGTTGCGGGTTTTCCAGCTTGATGGTGTTGATCAGGTCGATGCCGAAGTTGCAGTGCATGGACTCGTCGCGCAGGATGTACTGGTACTGCTCGGCAGCGCCCATCATCTTGTTCTGGCGGCCCAGCGCCAGGATCTGGGTGAAGCCGACGTAGAAGAACAGGCCTTCCATCAGGCAGGCGAACACGATCAGGGACTTCAGCAGTTGCTGGTCGCTCTCGGTGGTGCCGGTCTTGAAGGCAGGGTCGGTCAGCACGTTGATGAACGGGATCAGGAACTGGTCCTTGTCGCGGATCGACTTCACCTCGTTGTAGGCGTTGAAGATTTCCTGCTCGTCCAGGCCCAGCGATTCAACGATGTACTGGTAGGCGTGGGTGTGGATCGCCTCTTCGAACGCCTGGCGCAGCAGGTACTGGCGGCACTCGGGAGCGGTGATGTGGCGGTAGGTGCCCAGCACGATGTTGTTGGCGGCCAGCGAGTCGGCGGTGACGAAGAAGCCGAGATTGCGTTTCACCAGGCGGCGCTCGTCTTCGGACAGGCCGTTCGGGTTCTTCCACAGCTCGATGTCGCGCTGCATGTTCACTTCCTGCGGCATCCAGTGGTTGGCGCAGCCGGCCAGGTATTTGTCCCAG
>Ga0065165_1000449_pt1 | contig 64652 bp, 46 predicted proteins | sample AraplaMF_Cvi_mMF_FD_63813 | JGI IMG/M metagenome (GOLD analysis project Ga0065165, IMG submission 63813) | Arabidopsis root microbial communities from the University of North Carolina, USA - plate scrape MF_Cvi_mMF (version 2) (version 3) | ecosystem: Host-associated > Plants > Roots >...
TCTCCTCGGCCAATCCGAATGCGGTGTTGGCCCCGGTGCCGCTGGAGACCATCACCAGCTGCGTGCGCTCGTCCGGCGCTTCGACGAGACATGGCGCCGAGGCGCAGACCGGATACGAGCGGGAGCATCCCTCGCAAGAGCGGTCAGAGACCTTCGTCAGGCTCCTGTCGCACGCCCATGACCGGGACGAGATATCCGAGGACTATCTCGTGTCGTTGCAGAACCTCATGGTGGCCAATCCGCTCGATCGCGCCTTCACCTTCCGTGCAGGACAGAACCGATTGCGGAACAGCTCGCGCGGCGCGCGCGGGGTCACCTACCTGCCACCGCCTCCTCTCTTCCACAAGGTGGCCTGCGCGGATCCACGCCTGGCCAACGGTTTTGTGTTTCCCGTCTCCACAGCCATGCAACGCAATGAGGCGGACTACCTGCGCGCATTGCATTCGTTCGCACGTCCGATCTATCGTGCGCTCAATCGTCATGTCGACCTGAACAACAACGATCTCGTGCTGCTCGTTCGATCGATGGCGACTCATGGGTCGCTGTCTCGCAACCGATACCGGCAGTTGGTCGCCAAGGGACATGCGCCACCGCTGATCGACGCGGCCGTGCAGGTCGCGACCGAGGCCATGGCCTCGGTCAAATGAGTGGCTGTGTCGCGCGGACCGCGAGAGAATCGCTCGCGACCACCGTCGACAGCAGACCGTTCGCCGAGAATTCTCCGATGCCCCGCCCTCCCGCCTCATGTCAATTCAACTGCGCCCACCGATCAGCACGCTGGTGATCGGCACCGTCAGCGCCGCGTTCTTCTTCTGGCTGGCGGCCGTGTCCTTCGCGACGGGTCGTCATCCGGCGGCGACGCTGGGCACCGCGTCGTGCTTCATCGCGCTCGGGCTGATGGCGCTGCCCATGGTCGCGGACTACTTCTTCGCGCGCCATCGGCTGTCCGACGAGGCGATCGACTTCGGCCGCCGCTTCGGCGGACGCGGCGTGATGCGCTGGGCCGACGTGCGGCGCGTGCGCTTCTCGCCGACGATGAAGTGGTTCGTGCTCGAGGACGCCGCGCGCGGCAAGGCGCGCGTGTCGGCGAGCCTCGCTGGCCTGCCGGCGTTCGCGCGGCTGGCCTTGGCCGGCGTGCCGCCCGAGGCGATCGACAAGAAGACGCGCCAGTTGCTTGTCGACGCCAGCCTCGGGCGCCGGCCGCGCGTGTGGCTCTAGGCGGCGGGCCTGCGCGGGGATCGCCGCCACGGCTCAATCGGCGGTGATGCCGCGCTCCTTCACCAGCTTCGCCCACTGCGGCAGTTCCTTCTCCAGCCGGGCGCGCGCCTGGGCCGGCGTCGACGGCGTCGCCTCGAAGCCCTCCTTGGCCATCCGGTCCCTGACGGCCTGCGACGTGAGCACCGCGTGCAGCGACGCATTCAGCTTGTCGATGACGGGCCGCGGGGTCGACGCCGGGGCGAAGACCATGAACCAGGTCTCGAACGAGTAACCGGGCACGCCGGCCTCGGCGATGGTCGGCACGTCGGGCATCAGCGGCGAGCGCTTCGGCCCGGTGACGCCCAGCGCCCGCAGCTTGCCGGACTGCACATGCCCCTGCGCTGCCGACAGCACTGGGAAGGACATCTCGACCTGGCCGCCGATGGTGTCGCTCAGCGCCGGACCGCCGCCGCGGTAGGGGATGTGGACGATGCTCACGCCCGCGACCGCCTTGAACAGCTCCGCCGACATGTGGAAGGTGCTGCCCGTGCCGGCCGACGCGTAGGAGAGCTTGCCGGGCCGGCTCTTCGCCAGCGCGATCAGGTCCTTGACGGTCTTCGCCGGCACCTGCTCGTTGACCACGAGCACATGCTGCGAGCTCGCCACCATGCCGATGGGCGACAGGTCCTTGAGCGTGTCGTAGGGCATCTTCGGCGTCAGCGCCGGATTGATCGCGAGCGAGACCGTCTGCAGGCCGATGGTGTAGCCGTCCCCGGCCGACTTGGCGACCTCGGCCACGCCCACGTTGCCGCCGGCGCCGGCCTTGTTCTCGACGACGAGCGGCTTGCCGAGCGCCTTGCCCCATTCGTCGGAGATCAGCCGCGCGACGATGTCGGCGCTGCCGCCCGGCGCATAGGGCACGACCAGCCGCACGGGGCGGTCGGGCCAGGTCTGCGCGAGGGCGACGGCCGGCGACAGCAAGGTCGCGGCCAGCGCGGCCGAGCCCGCCGCGATCAGGGATCTGCGAATCATCTGGTCTCCTGTGAAGCCCCGGTCGTGCGCCGGGGTCGGTCCATGCTAGGCCGGAGACCGCGGGCCGGCATGTCGGGCCGGCTCATTCATTCGTTCCTGGAGGTTAAGAAATCGCCCCGCGCTGCGGGACTCGGCCAACGCTCCTGCCGAAGCTCTTCCGATAGGCGCTCGGGCTGACGCCGGCGATCCGCTGGAACTGCGCGCGGAAGTTCGCCGCGGAGCCGAGGCCCACCGCCTCGACGATCTGCTCGATGCTGGACGAGCCCGTCTCGAGCAGCTCCTGTGCGCGACGCACCCGCGCCTGGATCAACCACTGCACCGGCGCCAGGCCGAACTGTTCCTGGAATCGCCGGTGCAGCGTGCGCGGACTGACGCAGCCCCGCTGCGCGAGCTCGTCGATCGCGATCGGGCGGTGCAGCTGCCCCAACGCCCAGGTGACGACGGGCTGCAGGTCCCGGTCCGGCGGCAGGTCGGCGGGCCGGATGAACTGCGCCTGACCGCCCTCGCGCTGCAGGGGCACGACGGAGAGCCGCGCCATCCGGGCCGCGACGGCGGTGCCGTGGTCCTTGCGCACCAGGTGCAGGCAGAGGTCGATGCCGGCGGCCGCGCCCGCCGAGGTGAGGATCGTCCCGTTGTCGACGAAGAGCACCGAGGGATCGAGGTCCACCTCGGGATGCAGCGCCGCCATCAGCGCGGCGGCGGCCCAGTGCGTCGTCGCGCGCCGGCCGTCGAGCAGTCCGGCCTGCGCGAGCACGAACGCCCCCGTGCAGATCGACGCGATCCGCGCGCCACGCGCATGCGCCGCCAGCAGAGCGTGTTTGACGGCGGGACTGATCGGCTGCGCCGGCGATTCAACGCCCGGGACGACGATGGTGTGCGCGGTCTTCAGCGCCGCGAGGCGGCGCTTCACGCCGATGGTGAAGCCGCCGGTGTAGATCTCGCCCTGCTCGCCGCAGAGGTTGACCGTGTAACCCTTGCGCCCGTCGTCGAGCACGGTGCGACCGAACACCTCGCCGGCGATGGTCAGGTCGAAAGGCACCACGCCGGGCAGAGCGAGCACGGTCACCTGGCGTTGGCCCTCACCCCCTGCCCTCTCCCGCGGTGCGGGAGAGGGAGTTCGAAGCGGCGAGCGAGGAGATCGTGAGGTTGGCATGGGAAGGAAGTCCGGACATGAGATGTCGACGTTCCGACATTCTCTCCGCTCTTGGCTGAAAACAGTCGAATGAAGTCGATTCAGCCACTTTCGCAGAGGGCATGAGCGCGGAAGAATCCGGTGCGTTCCTCCACGTCCCCACGGAGTCCACCTTGCCCCATCCCGCGTCCCTGCCCCCTCTCCCGATGCTCCGCCGCCTTTGCCTGCTGGAGGCCTTCACGCTGCTCGCGCTGCTGCTGGTCGCGGTGCCGCTCAAGCACCTGGCCGGCCTGCCGGTCGCGGTGTCCGTGATGGGTCCGGTGCACGGCATGACCTTCCTCGTCTTCTGCTGGCAACTCGCGCAGGCCGCGACCACGCGTGCCGTCGACGGCCCGACCGCATGGCGGCTGCTGCTGGCCGCCTTCGTCCCGTTCGGCGGCGTCTACAGCTGGTTCAGGCTGGCGCGCGAGGCGGCACGATGATCTATCTCTGCCTCAAGGGCCTGCACCTGGCGGCTGTGCTCGCGTGGGTCGGCGGGCTGCTGCTGCTCGGCGTGAGCGTCACCGCGCTGCGCGCCGTCAACGACGCGGTGCTGCTCCCCCACGAGAAGCGCGTCGGCGCCGCGGTCCTCCAATGGGATCGCCGCGTGACGACGCCCGCGATGCTCGCGGCCTGGGCGCTGGGGATCGGCCTGGCGAGCTGGGGCGGCTGGTTCGGCGCGTTCTGGCTGAGCGCCAAGCTTCCGATCGTCGTCGGCCTGTCCGGCCTGCACGGCGTGCTGTCGGCGACGCTGCGCCGGCATGTCGAGCAGGCCGATCGCCCCGCGCCGTCCTGGATCCGCCACGCGCCGGCGCTCGCGATCGCCGGCGCCGCCGTGATCGCGATGCTCGTGATCGTCAAGCCCTGAGCGCCCGTCGGCCGGACGTCAGACGTCGAAGCCCGGGCACTGCCTGCGAGCCTGCCGGAGCAGCGTCGGCCACACGAAGGCGCCGCCGAGACCGCCGGTCTGCACCCGCATCGATTCGGCGGTGCCGCGGATGATCTCGTCGTGGACCGGCGTGAGCGCCACGCCGCCGGCCTGGGCGGCGATCTGGATCTGGCAGGCGCTCTCGAAGGTGTACATCGACAGGAAGGCGTCGCCGATCGTCTTGCCGACGGTGAGCAGCCCGTGGTTGCGCAGGCAGTAGAAGATCTTGTCGCCGAGGTCGTGCTGCAGCCGCGGCTGCTCGTCGGGCCGGATCGCGACGCCTTCGTAGTCGTGGTACGCGAGCGAGGCCAGCACGAAGGTCGACTGCTGCGAGATCGGCAGCACGCCGCCCTGCTGCGCGGAGACGGCGACCCCGGCGCGCGTGTGCGTGTGCAGCACGCAGCCCACGTCGGGACGCGCGGCATGGATGGCGGAATGGATGATGAAGCCGGCCTGGTTCACCGGGAACGGTGTGTCCTGCCGCTTGTTGCCCTGGGCGTCGACCTTGATCAGGCTGGAGGCCGTGATCTCGTCGAACATCAGGCCGTAGGGATTGATCAGGAACTCATGGGCGTCGCCGGGCAGGCGCGCGCTGATGTGGGTGAAGATCAGGTCGCTCCAGCCGTAGCGCGCGACCAGGCGGTAGCAGGCCGCGAGGTCCACGCGCAGCTGCCATTCGGCGTCGCTGACCTGGCCCTGGAGCGAAGGGATCTGGGCGGTGATGTCCATCGATGTCTCCGTCTGTCGGCGGGCGCGATGACCCGCCGGGACGCCGCGTCGGGAGCGCGGCTGGGACCCGATGATCGGAGCAGGAGGCGCCTGTCGATGTCGCCTCGACGACAGGCGCGGCAGGCCTGTGTTCAGGCCGCGGGATGCCGTCGAGGAAGGAGCACGCGGGCGACGGCGCCTGCGAGCCAATGCGGGCGCGGCAGCGCCAGCGTCTCGCGCACGGCGGGTTCCATCGTCGTCAGCATCAGTTGCCGGAACGGCGCGCGCAGCGCGTAGGGCACGGTGAGCTTGACGACGTCGCGCAGGCACAGGCGCGCCAGGCGCGCGCCTTCCGGCGTATGGCGCAGGTAGGCCGCTTCATAGGCCGCCTGCTCCCGGCGCCATCCGTCCAGCGTGACGGGCATGCCGGTCAAGCCCATGCCTTCGCCCACACGGAGCCAGAACCCGAGCAGTTGCGCGGTCTCTTCCGGCGACAGCCGCTCGCGGCCGAACGCGGCGTTCCAGCGAAGCGGCTCGAGGAAGAAGGCGCCGAGCACGTAGCGATAGTCCTCGGGCCGCGCGTCCAGGGAGGCATGCACGGTGCGCAGGCGGTGGATCGCCGCACGCCCGGGTTCGCTGTCGATGCCGTGCACGATGAGTTCCCAGATCGTCTGCCGCGTGCGCACGAGGCGCGCATGCGTCTGCGAGGCGAGTTGCGCATGCCCGTAGAGCGGCAGCACCAGGTGCGCGATGCCCATCATGCGGACGAGCGCCAGGTAGGTGCCGGCGCGGAAGGTCAGGCGGTGGCGGCCGTAGTAGAGCTGTTGCATGGGGAGGGAGGGTAGCGCCGCAGACCGATGGCAACGGTCGGTCGGTCAAGAAATTCAGCCCTCGCCGCTGTTCAATCCAAGTTCCGGAGATCCTGATTCAAGTTCTCCGGCTTCAGCCATCAGCCAAGCCGAGCGACGCGCCAAGGCAGGCGACGAACTCGGCGTGAGCCGCATCTTCGTAGCCGGATGAGATGTTCTTGAAAACTTCCGACAGTGCCTGTTGATCCGCTGGCGACAACGCTTGGAGGTCGCTGGCCATCTGTTCGAGCGCTTGGACGGCGAGATCGGCATCGATCTGATCGTCGTCTGAAAACTCGAGCAACAGCGCGGCGTTCGCAATTGCGCGGGCGAGGCCCACCAAAGGGTTCATGACGGCTGGCTTCATACGAAGAGAAGGGTGACAACTGCCTCTGCGCCGAGTTCCGCTTGCAAGCGCTCCTTCAACCGAGACCCTTCATGCTTGAACTCATGCTCGGCAGCCTCAGTCGAGAAGCCCGAAGCGAGCGGGTCGATCCAGACGAGCGTGGCGTCGTATGCCGAAGCCCAGGACATCAAGTCCGAGCACAGCTCGTTCGAGATGGCCAAACTGCGCGGATCAATGTTCTGACCGTCCCCCAAAGAGGGAAGCACTCATAGTCGGCCATCGGTTTCATCGACATACGCCAATTCGCTTTCAAGCCAACTGATCAGAAGCTGATTTCCTGATCAACTCTTGAACTGATTCGCGAACCACCCCGAACTCTGCAGATTGGATCTATAAGCAGCATCACCATCAAAATCATTTTCAGGACTCAGATTGGCAAGAGCCGCCAAGTAGACCTCGGGAGGAAGATATCCGTGCACCTCAATAAAGTGAATCAACTGAATTGGCGAAGCAAATACAACATTATCGCCCGGAATCCACAGCTCAGAATCAACAAGGGCTTTTCCGTCAGTTTCGCTAACAATCGGGCCACAAATCGGACACTCAGGGTAATTCCTGCTGGGCTCAACAACACCCTTCATTGCGAATTTTCCGAACGCCACTTTCCGCAACTTCTCAAGGAGATTCGGAGACACATTCCCCTTTGAAAAATCTGAACTCAGGTCCACCCACCCAATGTTCAAAACTCCTTTGAATGAAAATGGCTCAATAAAGCGACCATAGGGAGTCAGATCAGGAAATATTTCCATTTAATCACCTCATTTCGGAAGATATGGAATCGGCTGCGTGCAAGCCGCCCAGAACACGCACCCCATGTTTGGTTCAAGTATGTCAGACAATCGCACCGGCGCAAGCGTCGTCGTTGAGTTTTGCATGATATTCAAAGGCTTATTTTGATAACCCGGATTCAAGAGGGTCAAATTCGGCCCAACTTGCCCAGACTCAATAACTTGATAACCTTGCAGATCACGAATATTTCTCGGACTTAGTATCTGTCCATTTGGCGCAACACCGGTCGCAAGAGTCCGACTTAGTTCCTCTACCGAAGTCACTGTCTCCAGAACCCTGCCGGTGGAATCCACAATTGTGATGCCTGACCGGGGCAGCACAACTGTAGTGCCCGTTGGCGCAACGAATTGACCTTGCCCCAGAAGCATGTCCGTTCCGTTCATCACCCCGTGCCCGGCAAACGCCTGACCACTTCCACCTGGGGTAACCGTTTCCGCAAGCGAGTGTCCTTCCGTGCCGCCGAGACCTCGACTTGGTTCAGCTGAGACCTTCGCGGAATAGAAGCCGTCCGGAACATCCACGAAGACTCGCCCCTCGCTTTGAGCAAGCGGCGAGGACAAGGTGGACCGCACAGGACCAACCGATTTTACTGAGGAAACTTCTGCTGCGCTTGCGCCGCCGAGCAACCCCATTCCAACGTCAAACCAATACTGTTTAGAAGTCGCTACGTCCTTCAGGGCCTCCACGGCATTGGAAGGGTCCCGATAGTTCACCCCCTGAACAACTACAGAGGCCAAGTCAAATGAATATTGAGGGGCTAGCGGCATAAGTGCCTGGAAGCCGGCGGGCGACGAGCGGAAGGCTTGGAACTCAGGAGGTTCCATGAGCATCATCGGTTGATTTGTCTTCTTATCGAGCAGTGTATAACTGACGACTTTCCCGTTGGCGTCAGTATTTACAGCCACATTTGCTGTTTCGGTCGCCATGAAATCGAGCACTTGACTCTTGACCCCTCCAAGTGCCAGTACACGATTACATCCGGAGGCACTAGGGTTCTTTCTACAATCTGCCGACTTCTCCAAAAACGCAGACCAATGGAACTGCCGATTGTTGTAATCCTCGTTGAGCCCGGCGGCCGCACCGTCGAAACCACCACCCGCAACTGCGCCAATTCCAGTGGCCAGCGCCCCGCTCGCAAGCTTCGACAGCGCCGCTGCCCAGTCGTTATTGCCCTTTTCGTCCGGCCCGAGTCCGGCTTCCTTGAGGCTGGTCTCCAGTGAGAGCTGGAGCTTGTTCAGCTCGCCGGCAGCGGCAGCGCTACCGGCAGCCCCAAGAGCTCCGCCGAGATCTCCCGTAAGCGCCCCCACTACCGAGTGCATCGCGACGCGATAGGCGCCACCCTCCTCCCACTTCGCGGCTTCCAAGCCAAATGCCTTTGCCAGCTCCTCATCCCCACGAGCAATGGCGGCTTTCTGTTGATCACGAAGTGCAGTGGCCTTGTCACCCGCAAAGTTGCCCACCTCCTTCGAAGCCTGCGCCCCGAACTCCGCCACGATCTGCGCATTCAGCTTGGCCTGCTGCGCCAGCTCCTGCCCATTCCAGCCCTGCGCCAGCTTGCCCGCCGTCGCATCGCTGGTCGCGCCGCGGTCCAGCTTCTCCAACGCGGCTTGGCTCGCCGCATCGCCACTGGTGATCGTCGTCGCACCCGCGCTGATCGTGCTGCGCGTCGTACTGCGGTCGTCACCGCTGTCCTTGAACGCGCCCGCCATGCCTCCGCCGGTTCCCGCGCTCACCATCACCGCGCTCGCCTTGAACTGGCTGCGGTTCTCGATGTCGCTCGTGGTCAGCGTGCCGGTGCTCAGGCTGTTGTTGCCCGCATCGATGGCCGCCTGGCTGCTCGTGATAGCCCCGCCCTTGAGGTCGGTGTTGCCCTTCACGTTCACCTGGAAGCCGCCGTCGCCGGCGCGGATGCCCGCCTGCTCGCCGACCGCCGCGTAGTCCGCATTGACCTTCGACTGGCTGAAGTTCGCGCTGGCGCTCGAGCCGTAGCCCACCGTCACGCTGCCGCCGACGCTCATGCTCTTGCTGTCGAACTTGGCCGTGTCCTGCAGGCTCTCGATCTTCAGGTTGCCGCCGACATCCACGCCCACCTTCGGTCCGCTGACCACCGCGCCCTGCAGCGTCGTGTCGCCGCCGGACACCAGCTTCACCGAGCTGCCGCCGGTGACCTGCGTCGTCGTGAAGTAGTTGTCCGTGCCGTCCGAGTTGCCCTTGGACACGCTCGCCGACGCGGTGAAGCCCAGGCTGTTCTGCTTGCCCAGCGTGATGCCGATCCCCACGGATGCACTGGTGCTGCTGTCCTTGCTGTGCTGCTCGCTCGAATTGCTTGCCGCCACCAGGTTGATCGCGTTGTCCGCCTTGATCAACACGTCCTGGCCCGTCAGCGCGCTGCCGCGCACCGTCACGTTGGACTCCGCGCCGCCGCCGCTCGCGATCAGGCTGAGGGTCTTGCCCGCCGAGACCGAGCTGCTCGCCGCCTGATCCGATTCGTTGTGCTGCGAGCTCTTGCTCTCCGAGCTGCCCACCGTCAGGCTCAGACGAATCCCCGCGTTCTCATTGGCCTTCGTTGCCGCGTCCGCGAGCTTCTTGATCTCGTCGACCGCTTGCATGGCCTTGGAGATCGCCGTCGCCGCTGCCAGCGCCTTCATGCGGTCATCCTGGGTCTGCGTGACGTGCTCGGCCGCCTTGGCCGCGTCCATCGCCGTGCCGATCCCCGGCACGCTCAGCGCCAGCGTCACGCCGCTCTGCCTGAACTTCGTCTCGCTGTCCTGCGCCGACTGATTCCTCGCCTCCTCGATCTCGATCGACTTGGCCTGGATCGTCACGTTGCCGCCCGGCGCCTGCACCTGCGAGCCGATCTGCTTGTAGGCCCCACCCGCGACGATGTCCACGTCGCCGTTGACGCTGCCCACCACCGAGCCCTGGTTGGTCTCCTGCGTCGACTTCGTCGCCTGCGACAGCTCCTGCTTGCCGATCGTCACCCCGATCCCGCCGCCGCTGAACAGCCCCGACTTCACCGTCTTCTTGAACTGCTCGGTGTCCACCGAGTTCGTCACCCCGTCGATGGTGATGTCGCGGTCCGCGATCAGCTTGGTGCCGTTGTCCGACACCGCCTGTGCCGCGGCCAGCGTGATGTCCCGGCCCGACACGATGTTCACCGTGTCGCCCGACACCGTCGTGCCGATCGCCGTCGTCTCGTCGGTCTTCTTGTAGGTCGTGACCGTCTTCTTCTTGAACAGGCTCTTCTTCGTCTTCTGCGTCATCTCCTCGACGACCGAGTTCGCCTCGCCCGCGAGCAGCTGCACGTCGCGTCCCGCGCTCAGCGTCACCGCGCCCTGCCCGCTGGCGATCTGCCCCGCCGTGGCCGTCAGGTCCTGACCCGCCTTCAGCACGATCTCGCCCTCGGCCTGCAGCGCCGTGCCCACGTCCTGGCGCTGGCTCTCCTTCTTGTAGTTGTTGGCGTTCTTGATCTCGTCGCGCGAGCTCGAGGTCTGCACCGTCGTCAGCGCCAGGTCCCGGCCGGCGCCGATCAGCACGCCGCCGTCCGCGCCCGCGCCGTCCGCCCCGCCCTGCGTGATCTGCACCGCCTGCATCGTCACGTCGCGACCGGCCTGCACCACCATCACGCCGCCCGCGCTCAGCGAGGCCACCTGGTCCAGCACCGTCGCCTTCGTCGTCACGTTGCCGCGCTGCGTCCCGCCGCTGGCCGTGGTCGTCTCCATCACGATGTCACGACCCGCCGTCAGTTGCATGTCGCCCGTGGCCGCCAGCGCGCCGCCGATGTTGCGCAGGTCCTCCCGCGCCGTCAGCGCCAGCGTCGTGCCGCGCATGTCACCGGTGTTGTTGATGTTCTGCGCGGTGATGTCCACCACCCCGCCGCGCACGTCGCCGCCGTTGGTGAAGTCGCCGCTCAGCGCCATCTCCACCCGGCCGCCCGCGATCAGCGAGCCGCTGGGCAGCAGGTCGCCTTCGCGCGGCACCAGGTACACCTGCGGCACCAGCACGCGCTGCATCGTGCCGTCCGCCAGCGTCACCGTCTGCTCCACCAGCCACACCAGGTCGCTGGTGAGCTGCGACATCTGCTCGGCCGTCAGCGCAACGCCTGGCACCAGCTGGTGCTCCTTGGCGAAGGTCGCGCCGTTGGTCAGCAGCGCGCGGTATTGCGATTCGTCGTCCGCGTAGCCGGACAGGTAACCGGTGCCCGTCAACTGGCCGATCTGCTCGCGCACCAGCCGCTGCTCGTAGAAGCCGTCACCCAGCCGCTTCTGCGTCACCGCCGGGTCCAGCGCCATCGCCTGCAGCAGGAAATCGCTGGACAGCCACTCCTTGTAGTTGGCAAAGCGCGGATCGGTCTCGATCAGGTACTTCGACGTCGGTTCCTTGTGCGTCTTGAACAGGCTGTTCGAAGGCGGCGCCAGGTTGACCCGCACGCTCAACGCCAGCGGCTTGCCGTTGAAGGTCGCCCCGGAGCCGCTCAAGGTCACTCCCTGCGACGCGCCCGGACGCTGCGATGTCGAAGCCGACGACGCCAGCACCTTGGTCGCCTGCGTCATCGCCTTGCCGTCGGCCTGCGCCGAACCGTCCGCCTGGGCGGCCGCCGCGGCCCGCAGCGCCTGCGCCACCGCCGAGCGGCCCGTCTGCGCACCGCCCTGGATCGTGGCGGCCGAGCCGATGCCCTGGACTTCGCCGAGCTGCTGCGCCGACTTCACGGTGGCGCTCAGGATCTCAACCTGCGCCGAGCCTACATTGCCGGCACCGCTGCCGGCGTCGACCGCCTGCGCCAGCACCTGTCCACCGCTGCGCACCTGCGCGCCACCCTGGGCGCCAGTCACGACCGCGTTGCCCGCATTGACCTGACGCATCACGCGCCCGATCAGGCCGCTCAGGCCGGATCCGCCGCCCGCCGTCGCGCGGGTGTCGCCCTGCGCGCCCTGCTGCGACGCACCGCCGCCCAGGCTCACGCCGCCCGCCTGCTGGCGTCCGTCCGCGCCCTGCGGCGCCGGAATGAAGGACTGCGCCTGCGACGGCAGCACCAGCGTCGCCTGTCGCGTCACGCCCTGCGCGTCCACGACATCCACCTTGTGCTCGACGTTGGTCACCTGTCCGCCGGTGATGGCGACCCCGGTGTAACCCACGACGCGGCTCATGTCGTTCCGGATCGAGGTGGCGCCCAGCACCGTCAATTGCCCGCCCACGATGATGTTGGCCGCTAGCGATTGCGTGACCGTCGCGGGATCGCCGCCGCCGATCTCCACGGTATTGGTCACTCGCATGTTCTGGTGCCGGCTCTCAAAGTCCCGGAGCGCCTGAGCCGCCGTCTGGCCGTTGAGCTGGATGGTGGTCGTGTAATCCTCGTAGATGCCGCTGACTGGCGAGTAGTCGATCCTCAACGCCGTCGGGGCGCCCGCATTCGGATTGGTTCTCCACGCCAGGTACGGATTGACGTTGTCGATCGTGCCGGCCTGCAGCAGCAGGTTGCCGCGCGCCTCGATGTTGGCGCCGCTGTTGAGCAGCGACGCGCCCATCAGGCTCATGTTGCCGCCGCTGCGGATGAAGGCCTTCGTATTGAGGAAGTTCACGCCGTTCACCGTGTCGCCGGTCGGCTCCGTGCCGCCACCGCCGCCACCGCCCTCTTCGCGCGGCGAATCCTCGATGACGGCGTTCTCCGACATCATCCGCATCTGCTGGTACTGATGGTTGTCGCTGCCCGAGCTACCGCCACCGCCGCCGCCACCCGTGCCTCCCGTCCCGCCGGAACCGGTGCCCGCCGTCTGCCCGGTGCTCACGCCCGTCAGCACCGTCCTGTTCACGATCCCACCGGTCATCTGGAGGCCCAGCGCCTGGCTGGCCTCGATGATCGAGTTCTCGTTGAGCAGGCTTGCGCCCGACATCGTCAGCGCGCCGTCCGCGAAGATCAGCGCGCCGCCGGTGTTGGAGATGTCGCGCGTCATCGCGGCGTCGATCGAGCGCCGGCCCGCGATCACCGCGGACACGCCGCCCTCCGCGCCGTTGACCAGTTGGCCGCCGTCGATGACGATGTCGCCGCCGTAGATGCGGCCCGTGCCGACGTTGAGCACGCGGTCCGCCGTCAGCATCACGCCGTCGCCGTCGATCAGGCCGCGGTTGTTGAGCTGGCCCGCCGCCGTCAGCAGCGTCAGCGCGCCGCTGAGCTCGCCGCTGGCCGCGTTGTCGATGTTGGTCGCCTGGATGGACAGCCCGCCGCCGCTGCGCAGCGTGCCCTGGTTGCTGAAGTTGCCCGAGACGTTCAGCGTCATGTCGCCGGCCGCCTGGAACTGGCTGCCCGCGCCATAGCTGAAGTCGCCCGCGAGCTTCACCGTCATCCCCGCGCCGCTGCTGATCTGTCCGCCGACGCCGCCTGCGAGCTCACGCAGGTTCAGCCCCATCGCGCTGCCCGACCAGATGCGGCCGCCCGCGTTGTTCAGCGACAGCGCCGAGGCCTGCGCCCCGTCGCCGATCGTCTGCGAGCCGGACGCGCCCAGCGCGCCGCTGCTGTTGTTCAGCGCCTGCGTGATGGTCAGCCCGAGGTTGCCGCTGGCCAGCACCTGGCCGCCGACGTTGTCGAGCTGCTGCGCCTGCAGCGTGACGTTGCCGCCCTGGATGCCCACGCCACTGCCGCCGTTGCCGGTGTTGTCGATGCGACCGGCCGAGTTCAGCGACAGCGTGGTGCCGCCATAGATCAGGCCGCCCTGGTTGAGCACCTGCTGCGCGGACGCCGTCAGCGACTGCCCGCCGATCAGCCGGCCGCCCTGGTTGTCCAGCGTGCCGCCGACCGTCAGGCCGAGCGCCGAGGCCGACAGCTCCGACCGGTTGGTCAACTGGCTCACGGTCAGTTGCGCCGAGGTACCGGCGCTGATGCCGTTCTCGTTGGTCAGCGCGCCAGCGGCGATCGTCATCGCGCCGGAGGCGCGGATGCCGGTCGGCGTCGAGACCGCGCCGTCGCGCGTGTTGTTCAGCGCCGCGCCGTGTGTCTGCACCGACAGCCCGCCGCCCGATTGCAGCAGGCCGCCGCGGTTCTCGAGCGTGCCGCTGTCCGTCGTCAGCGATTGCGCCGCGAGCAGACGGCCGCCAGTGTTGTCCAGCGTCTGGCCGCGCGTGTCGACCAGGATCGTCGCGCCGGACACTTCGCCCTGGCGATTGGTCATCCCGGTCGACAGCAGATCCACCGTCTGCGCCGCCTGGATCGCCCCCTGCGTGTTGTCCAGCGCCCCCTGCGCGCGGACCGTCACGCCGCCCTGCAGGCTCGCGATGCGGCCCGCCTGGTTGCCGACGGACGCCGCGTTCAGCGTCAAGCCCTGTTGCGCCAGGAGACTGCCGCCGCCGTTGAGCAGATTGCCGCCGGTGGTCACCGTCAGCGCGCCGTCACTGCCGGCCCAGCCGCCGCGGTTGTCCAGCGTGCCGGCGTTCAGCGTCATCGTCGAGCCGCTGCGCAGCCGGCCGCCCTGGTTGTCCAGCGTGCCGCCAATCGTCGCCTGCAGCGTCGAGTCGCTCTGCAGCAGACCGTTGCCGCCGTTGCTCAGGCTCGCGCCGCGCACGTCGAGCGCACCCGCGCTGGCGAGCGTGCCGCCGGTGTTGTCGATCGCGCCCGAGATGTTCACCTGCGCCGCGCCGGTGCTCACCAGGTTGCCGCCGCGGTGGTCGAGGCTGCTGCCCGTCACCGTCACGCCCGCGCCCTGCGTCTGCGCATTCGTCAGCGTGACCGCGCCGGTCGCGCCGAGCGTCAGCGCGCCGTTGCTCAGGATCTGGCCGCCGGCGCCGGACAACGTGCCGGTCGACACCGTCAGCGGGCCGCTGCCCGCCTGCACCAGTGAACCGCGCACGTTGTCGACCGCCTGCGCCTGCAGGCGCAGCAGCGTGCCGCTGGACTGGATGCGGCCGTCGGTGTTGAGGATCTGGCCGCCGACCGTCGCGGTCAGTTGGCCGGTCGCGCCGAGCTGCGTCAGCGAGCCGCCGACGTTGCGCCAGTCACCCGCCGTCAGGCCGACGTTGGCGCCGCTGAGCGTCGCGCCGTCGGTCGACAGCAGGCCCGCGCTCGCGAGCATCAGGTTGCCGCCGCTGGCGAGCGCCGCACGGTCCAGCCGCAGCGGGCCGCCGGTCGAGGTCAGCGAGGCGGACGCCGCCTGGAGGCGGCTGTCCTGGAGCTGGAGATCGCGCCCGTTGAGCGTCAGCGCACCGGCGGACAGCATCGCGCCGCCCGACTGCAGCGTGCCGGTCGTGCGCACGGTGAGATCGCCCTGCGCCGCCAGCGTGTTGTCGGGCCGCAGGCCCGCGGCGAGCGAGCCTGCCCCCGACAGCGACGCGGCGTCGATCGTCAGCCCGCCTTGCGCGCCGATGGCGCCGGCATTGGCCAGCGCGTTGCCGACGTTCAGGACGGCGTTCCCTTGCGCGTAGACGGAGCCGCTGTTGCTCATGTCGCCGGTGACGGTCAGGCGCGTGTCCGTGCCGGACTGCAACGCGCCGGCGTTGGTCAGCTGGCTCGCACCGATCGTCAGCGCGCCCTGCGCATTGATCAGGCCCTGCGCGCCGTTGGTCAGCGTTCCCGTCGTCAGATCGACGTTGCGTGCGCCGATCTGGCCGGCCGTGTTGTCGAGCGAGCCCGCCTGCGCGAGCAGGTCGCGCATGGTGACGATCGCGCCGCCGGTGTTGTCGAGCGCGCCCGTCACGCGCAGTTGCGCGTCGCCGGCGCTCAGCAGCTGGCCGCCTTGATGACGCAGGCTGCCGGCCTCGATCGTGACCTGGGCGCCTTGCGTCTTCGCCTGGCTCAGGTTGACGGCGCCGGTCACCGCCAGCGTCACCGCCTGCGCGCCGAGGATCTCGCCACCGACGCCGCTCAGCGAGCTCGCGTCGATGCGCAAGGCGTCCGCGCCTGCGTGCACGACGCGGCCTTGGGTGTTGTCCACCGCACCGGCGGAGATCGTCAACGAGCGGCCCGCCGCGGCGATCTCGCCGCGCGTGTTGTCGAGCGCGCCTTGCAGCGTCGCGGTGAAGCTGGCGCCCTGCCCGCCCTGTCCGGTCTGCGTCACCTTGCCGTCGACGTTGGACCAGCGCTGCGCCGTGATGGCGACGCTGTCGCCCGAGACGGTCGCCGCGCCGGTGTCGAGCGCGCCGGTGCTGCCCAGCGTCAGCGCGCCGGCGGAAGCCACCGTCGCGCGATTCAGCTGAAGATCGCCCGCCGTGGCCGTCAGTCCGACGGTCTGCGCCTGGAGCTTCGCATCCTGCAGCTGCAGCGCCGCGCCGCGCAGCGACATCGCGCCCGCCGCCAGCGTCTGGCCGCTCTGCTGCAGCGCGCCGGTCGCGCGCAGCGTCAGGTCGCCCTGGGTCCCGAGCGTGTTGTCCGGATTGAGCCCGGCGATGAAGCCGCCAGTGCTGGCGATGCGGTCCGCCTGCGCCGACAGCGCACCCTGCGACGCCAGCATGCCGGTGTTGCCGAGCACGCCGCCCGTCGTGATCGTCAGCGGGCCGCGTGCGTACACGGTGCCGCTGTTGGAGAACGCGCCGTGGACCGTCAGGTCCATCGCCGCCTGCGACTGCAGGCTGCCAGCGTTGTCGAGCTGGCCCGCGGCGACGGTCATCGCCTGCGTCGAGACGATCAGTCCCTGCGCGCCGTTGGTCAGCGCGCCCGACGTCGACAGGCTCACCGCCCGGCCGCCGATCTGGCCGCCGGTGTTGGTGAGCGACGCCGCGTCGATGCGCAGGTCCTCCGCCGTCTGGATCACGCCGCGCGTGTTGTCGACCGCGCCGGTCGCCGTCAGCGTCGCGCCCGTCTCGCTGACGAGCTGGCCGTCGCGATGGCTCAGGCTGCCCGCGGTCACGTCGACGCGACGCGCCTGCGTCAGCGCGTCGTCGAGCGTCACCGCGCCGTCGGCGCGCAGCACCAGCGCGCCCTTGCCGAGGATCTCGCCGCCAGCGCCGTCCAGGCGCGACACCGTCAGCGCCAGGGTGCCCGACGTCGCGCCCGCATGGACGAGCGAGCCCGCCCGGTTGTCCAGCAGGCCCGCGGCCATCGTCAGATCGGCCGCGTTGCCCGCGATGGAGCCGCGCTGGTTGTCCAGCGTGCCCGCGACCGAGACGCTCAGGCTGCCCGCCGACGCGGTCTGCGCGATGTCGCCGGCGACGTTGCGCCAGTCCCCCGCCGCGATGCTCACCGAGCCCGCGCTCAAGGCCGCCGACGAGGTGTCCAGCGCGCCCGTCGTGGCGAGCACCAGTCGCTCGCCGCCCGACAGCGCCGCACCGTCCAGGCGCAGGTCGCCGGCCAGTGCGTTCAGCGTGACGCGCTGCGCCTGGAACTTGCCGCCCTGCAGCGCCAGTTCGCCACCGGTCAGCGTCATCGCGCCGCCCGCGAGCGCCGTGCCGCCCTGACGCAGCGCTCCCGTCGCGCTCACCGTCAGATCGCCGGCGGCGGCGACGGTGTTGTCGTCGCGCAGACCCGCGGCCAGCGCGCCGCTGCTGTCGATCGTGCCCGCCTCGATGCCGAGCGAGCGCTGCGCCGAGACGGTGCCGCTGTTCGTCAATGCGCCGGCGCGCAGTTGGGCGTCGCCGGAAGCGCGGATCGTCCCCGCGTTGTCCAGGCGAGCGCTCGCGCGCAGGTCCACATCGCCGCCCGCCTGCAACGCGCCGGCATTGCCGAGGCTGCCCACGTCGATCGACAGCCGCCGCTGTGCCGCGATGAGGCCGAGTCCGGCGTTGTCCACGCTGCCGCCGGTCAGCGTCACGTCGACGCCGCCGATCTGGCCGTTGCGGTTGACCAGCGATCCGGCCGACGCGGCGACCGCGCCGCCGGACTGCACCAGGCCGCCGGTGTTGTCGAGTTCGCCGCCCACCGTGAGCTGCGCGCCGTTCTGCGCGATCAGCCTCGCGTCGCGCGTGCTCAGGCTGCCCGCCGTGACGGACACGCGGTCCGCCTGCGTGAGCGCCTGCGCGCCGCCCAGGTCGGCATGACCGCCGACCTCGAGCGTGAGGCCGCCCGCGCCGGCGATCGTGCCGCCGGCGCCGTTGAGCGTGGTCGCCTCCAGCTTCAGTTCGCCGCTCGCGCCGCCGGCGTGAACCACCTGGCCCGACACGTTGTCAATGCGCTGCGCGCTCAGCGACAGCGTCGTGCCATTGCCGGCGATGCGTCCGCCGCTGTTGTCCAGCGTCCCGCCGATGACGGCCGTCATCCGGCCCGCCACGCCGATCTGGCCGATATCGCCGCCGGCATTGCGCCAGCCCGACGCCGACACGTCCACCGTGCCGCCGCTGAGCTGCGCGAGGTCCGTGACCAGCGCGGCGCCCGCGTGCAGCTCGAGGCCGTCCGCGGCCACCATCGTCGCGCGATCCAGGCGCAGGTCGCCGGCGCGCGCGCGAACGGCCAGGGCCGCGGCCTGCGTCTGGCTGCCTTGCAGCTGGAGATCCCCACCCTCGAGACGTGCGGCACCGGCCGCCAGCGTCGTGCCCGACTGCTTCAACGTGCGATCCGCATTCAGCGTGAGGTCGCCGGTCGCGCCAATGGTGTTGTCGGCGCGCAGGCCGGCGGCAAAGGTGCCGCTGCTGTCGATCGCGCCGGCGTTCACCGCCAGCGCGTTGCCGGACGCGATCGTGCCGGAGTGCGTCAGGGTGTCCGCCCCGACCGAGGCCGCGCCGCCGGCGCGGATCAGTCCGGTGTTGACGACCGCGCCCATGCCGGTGACGCGCGCGTCGCCCTGCGCCTGCAGCGTGCCGGCGTTGGTCAGGGCATCGGCCCGGATCGTCAGGTCGCCCGTCGCCGCGATCAGGCCATTGCCGGTGTTCTCGACCTGGCTGCTGGTCACGCCGACTTGCCGGCCACTCAGTTCCCCGTCACGGTTGACGAGTTGACGCGCGTCGACGCTCAGGTCGCCCGCCGTCGTCACCGTCCCGCCCTGGTTGGCGAGCGACTCCGCGCGCAGGTTCAGCGCGTCGCCGCCAGCGACGATCCTGCCGGCGGTGTTGTCGATGGTCTGCGCCGTCAGCGAGACGGTCTTCGCATTCGCCTGGATCACGCCCTGGCGGTTGTCCAGCCGGCCGCTCAGCGCGACGGACAGGTCACCGCTGCCAACCAGCGCCAGTTGGCCTCCGGCATGGTGCCAATCCTGAGCCTGCAGCGACAGCGAGGTGGCGCTCAGCCGCGCGCCCTCGGTGTTCAACTCGCCGGCGCTCTTCACGTTCAGTGCGTTGACCGCCTGAACCTGCGCGCCGTTGAGATCGAGGCCCATTGCCTCGAGGCTCGCGTCGACCGCCAGCACCTGGCCGCGCAGCGTCATCTCCGAACCGGCCGTCATCGACAACGCGCCCTGGGCGCCAATGCGACCGTCGGTGCCGAGGCCGGCCGCGACGGTCGAGCCAACGCCGGTCTGCAGACGCTGCGCCGCGGTGGCTGTCAGCTGTCCCTGGGCTGCCAGCAGGCCCGCGACGCTCAAGGTGGCGCCGGCAGATGCGGAGACCTGCGCACCGTAGACCGATCCGCCGAGCGTCGCGCTGTCGCGCGCCGTCAGGGCGAGCGCGCCGCCCGCGCGCAGTTGGCCGTCCGACACGACGGCCTGCGCGTCGATGTCAAGCCGGCGGGCCGCCGACACGCTCGACGACGCATCCTGGCGCAGCTCGCCCTGCAGCGTCAGCGTCACGTCCTGGCCGCCGATCGCGGCGCCCTGTTCCTGCACCAGCGAACGCCCCTGCACCGACACGCCATCGCGCGCGGCGATGACGCCGGCCGCGTTGACGATGTCGGCCTGGCCGGCGATCGCGATGCCGCCCGAGGCGGCCTGCAGCTCGCCGCGGTCATTGCGCAGTTCGCTGGCCACCTGGATGGCCAGGCCGCCGTCGGCCGCGACATGTGCGTCGCGGCTGTCGATGCGATCCGCGCCCAGCGTGGCGGCGCCGGTCGTGCGCAGCGTCGCGCGCTGCTGGCTCAGTTGACCGTCGGCCTGCAGCGCGATGGACCGCGCCTGCACGTCCGCGCCGTTCAGCGTCAGCTGCGCGCCGCGAGCCGAGAGTGCCCCGTTCGACCACAGCGTCGCCCCGCTCAGGTCCAGCGCGCGGCCCTCGATGCTCAGCGCGCCGGTGCCGTACTGCTCCACGCTCGCGCCGATCGCGCTGAAAGCGTCGGCGGCGATCGCCAGCGAGGCGCCGTTGCTGGCAATGCGCGCGGCATCGGCGGTCATCGTGCCGTCGACGCGCACGGACAGCGCGTCCGTGCCGATCTGCAGCCATTCGGCCTGGCGCAGGTCCAGGTCGTGCGCGGCGATCAAGAGCCTGCCGCCCGCGAGGCTCGCGCTCCGCGTGCTCAGCAGGCCATCGGCCTTCAGGCCCAGCGCGCCGGTCGCCGACAGCTGCGCGCCGTCGGCGTTCAGCGTCGGCGCGGTCACGCCGATCGAGCCGGCCTGCACCTGCGCGCGAGTCAGGTCAATCGACGCCGTGCCGGTCGCATCGATGGCACCGGTGGCAATCAACAGCGCATCGCGCGCGGCGACGCTGCCGCCGCCCAGCGCGATCGCGCCGGCCTGCGCCTGCGCGCCGCCGAGGTCGACCGTCGGCGCCTGCACCGTCAGCTTGTCCGCGGCCAGCAGCTGGCCGGCCTGCGTCGCCGACTGCGAAGCGCCCAGCGACAGTCCGCCGGCGCCCGCCACGATCGTGCCGTCCGAGGCCATGCCGGCCGCGGTCACGCTGCCGGCTTCGCCGCTCAGCTGCGGCGCGCGCAGGTCCGCCGAACCGCGCGACGCCAGCCAGCCGGCGTTGCGCACGCCGGTATTCGACTGCACCGTCAGCGCCGGCGTGCCGTTGGCATCGGCCTCCTGCGCGTAGACGGTGCCGGTGTTGTCCAGCCAGCCGTCGGCGCGCAGCGTCAGCTGTCCGCCGACGACCTGGCCGGCCTGGCGCACGCCCAGGCCCGCCTCGGTGCCCACCAGCGTGATGCGCTGCGCGTAGATGCCGCCCAGTGCCGTGCTGTCCAGCGCGTAGCGCGGACGCTCGCCCGCCGGCGCGAGCGCCTCGCCGCCCGCGACGCCGGCCTCGTCCACCGTCATCACCTGCGTGCCGGTCTGGATGCGGGCGTCCTTGGCCCAGATCCCGGCGTTGATCTCGACCGCGCGCGCGAGCAGCGCGGTGTAGTCGGTCTGCGAGCCGTCCAGGCCCTGGCCGTCGACCCGGATCAGGCCGCCCTGCACGCCGTAGCCGGCGATGCTGCCGTCGGCGTTGAAGCGCGGCGTGCCGGTCGTCAGCACCGCGGCGCTGGCGTTGATGAAGCCGGCGCCGTCGACCTGGATGCCGGACGGGTTGGCGATGACGACCTCGGCCCGCTGGCCGGCGACCTCCACATAGCCCTTGAGCTGGCTGGGCGCGCTGCTGTTGACCTCGTTGAGGATCACGCGGGCGCCGCCCTTGGCCAGCCACGGGTTGGCCTGCACGAAGCCGCCGAGCTGCGTGCTGACGTCGGCGCGCGCGTTGTTCAGGATCACGCCGCGCTTGTCGACGTCGAACTGGCTGTAGGTGTTGCGCGAGACGCCCGCGGCGCTCGGCGTCTGGATGTTGACCTGCACCGTGCCGTTGGCGCTGTTGACCACCGTCGGCTGCTGGTTCTTCGGCGCGTTGGGATCGGCCTTGACCTGCGCGAAGGCGTCCGGCGCCAGCGTGATCGCCGCGCCCATCGCGAAGGCCGCCGCCAGCGCGAGCAGCGTCGGCGGCCCGCGCGAGACCGCCGGCACGATGTCCGCGCCGGCCAGCGCGCGCGCGGCCGGTCCGGCGCTCTCCCCGTTGCTGCCGCCCTTGACGTGGCTCAGGGCGGTCTCGGCCACGGCCATCAGCTGGCCGCGTTGCTTGTTGAAGACGATTCGGTACTGGAGACGGTTCATCGCGATATCACCGGAAGAAAGTCAACACGGAAGGTCAACGGGAAGACTGGACGGAACGGCGTGGATCGGCGCGGATCGGCGGGCCGTTCAGCGGGCCGTTCAAAGGGAATAGCTGAGGTTGAAACCCGCGACGACGCGGGCCTCGGGGAAGCGCGACGGCTGCCACAGCGGCGCGCCGGCGAAGACCTCGAGCGAGAAGCCTTGTGTGCGCACGCGCGAGCCGATGACGGCGCCGGTCAGGTGCCGGCCGGCGAGGCGCTCGGCGCCGTTGCCGCCGACCAGGCCGGCATCGACGCCGAGGTACATCGACACCGCCGGCGACTGCTGCGCCGCCGACAGCGGCAGCTCGGCCTCGTTGCGCCACAGCAGGCCGTTGTCGGCGGAGAGCGAGGCGTCGCTGCCGAACCCGCGCACCGTGTAGCGGCCGCCGATGGAGAAGCGGTCCTGCGGCGTCAGGCGGTTGAGCGCGTACTGGCCGCGCAGCGAGGTGCTCAGCTGCAGCTGGCGGCTGCCCAGCGCCAATGCGCCGTTGAGGCTGTAGCTGCCCTGCAGCAGGCGCACCCGGGACTCGCCCTCGCCGAAGGATTCCTCGGGCGCCTGCAGCGCGTGGAAGGCGCCGGTGCCGCGCTTGAGGCTGAGTTCGGCCTCGCTGCCGACGCCGCCGGCATTGCGCTTGAGGTTGATGCCGGCCTCCCAGCCGCCGGTGCGGCGGCGCTGGACCTCGACCTCGGTGTCGTCGATGTAGTTGCGCGAGCCGCGGCCGAACAGCTTCACGTAGCCGCTGAACTTGTACTGGCCGTCGCGCCAGAGCATGCGGGTCAGCTTGAGCTCGCCGTTGCTGCTGGCGCCGCGATAGACGTAGGTCTGGTTGGCGCCGATGACGACCTGACGGTAGCCGCTGCGGCTCATCGTGACGCTGATCAGCGAATGGCCCCAGGGCAGCGAGTAGTGCAAGACGTGACCCCCGGTGCCCTTGTGCGGACCTTCGCGGTGGTCGACGCGGCGCGCGAGCCAGTCGGCATCGCGGTTCAACGTCGCGTAGAACAGGTCGTTGAGCGTCAGCGCATGGTCCAGCGAGGCGGTCAGCGCCAGCGGATACCGGCCGGTGGCCTCGCTGCCGCTGTCGTCGAGCGTGACCTGCCAGCGCCACTGGCGGCCGCCCTGGTAGCTGACGGCCAGGTCGCTGTAGCCGGGCTCGCCGGTGCCCTGGGCCGGCTCGACCTGGATGTCGGCCTGCGCGCCAGGGACGCGCTGCAGGTTCTCCAGCGCCTGTTCCATGTCGCGCAGGTTCAGCACGTCGCCGGGCTTGACCGGCAGCGCGTTGGCCAGGCGCACCTGCGGGGACGTGCCCTCGCGCAGGCGGATCGCGTGCACGCGGCCCGGCACGACGGTCAGCACCAGGCGGCCGGTGGACAGGTCCTGCGGCGCGGCGAGCACCCGGGTCGTGATGAAGCCGTCGTCGATCAGCGCGTCCTGCAGCCGCGTGACCAGGGTGGCAATGCTGGCGGCGCCCAGGCAGCGGCCGATCGGGGCGTCGTCGCCCTGCGGACCGTCGAGCGCGCCGATCTGCCGCGCCATGCGGGGCAGGCCCTCGACGCCGCGCAGCTCGATGTGGGTGATCTGGAAGCAGGGGGACTCGTCGTCGCGCAAGCGGGCACGCGCCTGCGGCTCGCTGGCGCGCAGGCGCACGTCGGGTTCGCGTTCGAGCGCCTGGCGCTGCTGCGCCTCGCGCTGCTGCTGGAGCTGGCGCTGCGCGTCGGGGTCGACGGTGCCCGGGGGCAAGGCCTGACCCCAGACGGTCTTCATGCCGGCGCACAACGCGGCGGCGATCGCGATCGAGGCCACCGTCGGCACGCCGACGGCCGGGCGCCGCGCGGGCGTCCGCATTTCACACTTCTCTTGCATCCCTGCCTGCCGTTTGTCTGGCGTTGTTTTTCGGACCCAGGGCGGGTCCGGCAGGCGGCGATGCGTCACGAACCGGACCACGCCGGATCGGCAACCCCGCTATCTCGAGTCGTGACCTTTTTGGCAGGCCGGCATCGAGACCGGAGGCTTTGCGTCGCCGGCTCGCGCCGGTTTTGCCCTGGCCAGCCCCCGGGTCGTGAGATCCGTCACGGATCACCCACGCTCATGGGGAACTGAGTAAACGACTGTATCGGAACGCAACCGCGCCGATACATCGCCTCCTGGGGGTGGTTGACGGGAGCGCGCTGGATGCGCTAGGCCGCCGGCAGAGGATTCACGCAGGCGTCATCCGCCTCAGCGCAGGCCCGCGGGCGCGATCATCGTGGCGGCGGGCACCGCATTCGTCGTCGACGCGGGAGCGCCGGGATCGGGCAGCCGCACCGGACGGATGTCCAGTCGTACGTCCAGCAGCGTGACGTCCTTCAGGTCGCCGTCGACATCCATCCAGCCCTGCGTGTCCGCGCCGCGATAGAGCCGGAAGACGAAGCCCGTGCGATCGCGATCGTTGGTCGCGCCGGGGCGGATGCGCGCCGCCATCGCACGCACCTCGGCCGCGGGCGAGTTCAGCAGCTCCGTCATCGCCTGCACGATGCGGTTGTCGCCGAGGATGTCCGGCTGGAAGCTGTCCACCGGTCCGCGCGACGGCGACGGGCTGCCCTGCGCCGAGGCACGGATGGGCACCGGCGCGCCGGCGGCCGTCTTCCGCGGCGCCGGCATGGTGACGCCGGAGCGCAGGTCGTGGCGGTCGCCGTTGTCGAGGTAGCTCAACCGCGCGCCGCGCACGTTGAACATGCCCAGCGACGGATCGCTGCGCGCGTCGCGCAGGTCGACGAACAAGGCGCCGCGCCCGCCGATGACGTCGATGCGATCGCCGTGGACGACGGCGGCGCTGTTCTCCTCGACGCCGAGCCCGAAGCGATACCCCTTGGCCAGCATCAGCGGCAACATGCGCCCGATCCGTCCGCGCTTGAGGAAATGCTGGTCGACGAACAGCTCGTCGCCGACGAAGCCCAGCCCGCGGTCGATCTCATGGCCCTCGCGCAGCGTGCCGCGCATGACCTCCATGACGTTCAACGCATCGCGGAACATCACCCGGCTCATGATGGCCGCGCCCGCGCTGGTGCCGGCGACGACACCGCCGCGCCGGTAGACGTCCCAGATCGCGTCGAGCATCTCGGTGCGCTTGCCGTCGGGCTGCAGCGTGTCGACGATGAAGCCCTGCGCGCCCCCTGAAAAGAAGACCGCGTTGGACGAGCGCACCTTCGCGATCAGCTCGGGGTCGTTGAGATTCTTCTGCAGGTCCGCGCCCTCGAGCCGCGGCGCGACGGGAATGTGCTCGGCCTGCGCGCCGTGTTTCTTCAGCACGTCGATGATGAGCTTGGCGGAGAGCTCGGGATTGGCCGCGGCGGTGGCCAGCACGGCGAAATGCGCCTTGCCCGGTCCGCCGGCCTCCTGGACGATGCGCTCCCAGACGGGATCGTTGTCCATGCGCAAGGCGCCACCGATGACGATGGCGGTCTGGGCCGAGGCGGCGGCGGAACCGAGCAGCGCCGCCACGGCGAGCAACGCGCGGATCCGGATCGAGATCGGGCGGAAGGCATCCATGCCGCCTATCTTGCATATCGCGTGCCGGATGGGAAGCAGGGTCCGCCTTCAACCTGGGGGTGGGAACGGGGAATTTGGCCCGCCCTCCCCTGGACGACGGCCCGACGCCGCGGGCGGACACCGCACGGCAGATGCAACACGACGACCCCGTGCGCCGAGCACGCCCGGCGCATGCGGCGCGAGCAGGCTGCTGGCGCGCCGGGGCCGGGCGCGTCCCCTCGATGTGGGATGACGCACGACCACTGCGTTTCCATACTCGTCCTGAGCCCGCACCGGGCCATGGGGAGCTCCCGATGACGCTCAGGATCTACTCGCATCAGGACCTGATGCAGGGGCGCACCGACTTCAACCAGTCCGTGCCGGTGATCGCGCACGGCGATTCGTGGGGCTCTTTCGGCTCATTGCCGCCGTGGATCACGGGCAGCCTGTTCAACGCGATGGACTTCGGCCGGGACGTGGGCATCGTCAACTACGCGATGCCGGGCCAGCTGTTGCGCGATCTGCCGGACCCGAAGAAGTTCTCCCACTTCCATCTGGCGATGACGCTGCGCGGCATGCCCAACTGGCGCGCGATGCTGATCTCCGGCGGCGGCAACGACCTGATCGACTGGGTGAAGCGCGGCCAGGGCTACGACCTCGCGCAGCGGGTGCTGCGTTTTCCGCCGGAGTGGCTGCCGGAGGACCAGGGCACGACGCGCTTCCTGTCGCAGAAGGGATGGAGCAGCCTGTGCGACGAGCTGCTGGACGCCTACGTGGCGCTGGACGCGCTGCGCGACGGCAACTACCTCCAGATGGAGATCATCACCCACGTCTACGACTACATGACGCCGCGCTTCGCGCCGGCGTTGAACGGAGTGGCCGGTCCGTGGATGGCGCCGGCCTTCCATGCGGCGGGAATTCCCGAGGACCAGTGGCAGGCGCTGGCGCGCGTACTGGTGGATTGGTTCCACGACTTCCTCGAGCACCAGGTGAAGACGCGCATCGGCGGCTTCCTGGTGCTGGACACGCGCGGCGGCAGCACGCCGGCTGCGCCGGGCACGACCGGCACCAGCAACGACTGGGCCAACGAGATCCACCTGACGGCGGCCGGCTACCGCAAGCTGGCGAAGGCGAAGTGCAACGATGCGCTGCGGTCGCATGCGGCGGTCTGGACGACCGGAGCGATCGCGTCGGTGCTGGCGCCGATGCCGTCGGCTTCGATGGCGTCCGCATCGATGGCGAAGTCGGCCAAGGCCGGCAAGCCGGGCAAGAGGTCGTCGACCGGGAAGGCCGCGGCCGGGAAGTCCGCCGGGAAGGCCGCCGCAAAGGCCGCCGCGAAGGAGCCGAAAAAGCCGAAGAAGCCCTGACCTACCGGGCCAGCCCTGATCACCGGGCGTCGCGATCCTTGCGCTGCTTGCGCCGGGCCTTGCGGATGCGATAGATCAGCAGCGGCACGAAGACCGCGAGGCCGACGATCACCATGGTGGTGGCGTTGCCGCCGCTGCCCGGCTTGCTCAGACCGCGCAACGCGTCCATCAGATGGCCGAATCCGCGCGTGATGAGCCACAGGAAGAAGAGCGTGACCAGTGCGGAGAGCACGAGGCCGAACAGAGTGCGTTTCATGACGAGCGCGATGCTACGCGCTCCGGAACGTCTTGCCGACGGGACGGGCGACCCGCCCGTCCCCCGCCACCGGTCCGCGCGACTTACAGCTTCGTGCCGCCGCTCGCGTCGACGATCTGACCCGTGGTCCACGCCCCATCGGGACCGGCCAGGAAGGCGACCACGCCCGCGACGAACTCCGGCTTGCCGACGCCGGGCAGCGCCTGCACCTGCGCCAGCGTCTCCTTGCCGCCGGGTTCGTTGATCCAGGCGCCCATGCGGGTCTCGATGGCGCCGGGCGCGACGACGTTGACCGTGATGTTGCGCGGACCGAGCTCGGCCGCGAGCTGCAGGCTCAGCGCGTCCACGAAGCCCTTGCTGCCCGAGTACGCCGTGATGCCCGGGAAGGCGATGCGCGTCGCCGCGGTCCCGATGTTGATGACGCGGCCACCATCAGGCATCACCGGCACCACGCCCCGGGTCACGTGGAACAGGCTGCGCACATTGACGCTGACCAGGCGCTCGAAGTCCTCGACGCTCGTGTCGGCGAGGCCGGCGAACACCGCGATGCCGGCGTTGTTCACGAGGATGTCGACACGCGGCAGGCGCAACGCGGTCACGCGCTCGACGAGCTGCTGCCCGCCGTCCACGGCCGCGAGGTCGGCCTGCACCACATGCGCCTTGCCGCCGGCGGCGCGCACGGCGGCCGCCACGGTCTCGACTTCGTCGCGGCCGCTGCCGTAGTGCAGCACGACTTCAGCGCCGTCCTTGGCCAGGCGCTGCGCAATGGCGGCGCCGATGCCGCGCGAAGCGCCGGTGACCAGCGCGATTTTTCCGTCGAGGGGCTTGCTCATGATGGACTCCAAATAGACCGATCGGTCAAATTAAGGGGAAAGAAAGGCCGCTCGCGCGGCCACGGGGACATCCGGGGGAACTCCGGGGAAATCGGAAGGGTTCGGGAGCGTTCTGGCGCCTGGGTGCGGCGGGTCAGGCCTGGTCGAGGACCGTCAAGGCGAGCGCCACGGAGCGCTCCATCTGCTGCCGGCTGCGTCCGGCCTGTGCCGCGACACGCAGGCCGCTGGTCACCGCGATCAGCAGTTCGGCCAGTTCGGCCGAGGGCGCCTGGTTGGCGATCGACCCGTCGCGCTGCCCGCGTTCCACGGCGTCGCGCAGCATCTCGTGCGTGGCCTGCCAGCGACTGGTCAGTGCCCAGGCGAGCGGCGTCTCGGAAACCCCTTCCAACAACCCGCTCGTGACGATGCAGTGCTTCTCGGCGGGGTTGTCGCTGTTGCAGCTGTCGACCATCGCGCCGTAGTAGACCTCGATGGCGGCCCGTCCAGTCGGTGCGGCCTGCACGGCGGCCACGGTGTGGGCGGCACGCTGCATCGCGCAGTCGATCGCCTGCAGGTACATCGCCTGCTTGTCGCCGAAGGTGTTGTACAGGCTCTGCTTGCCCAGCCCGGTCGCTTCCTGCAGAAGCGCCAGGCTGGTGCTCGCATAGCCGTGCATGGCGAAGACGTCGGTCAGACGCTCCAGGACTTCGGCTTCGGAAAAGCGGCGTTCGCGTGGCATGGGACGGATGCTACGAGCAAATTGACCAACCGGTCAATAACCGTAGAGGCTGTCCGGTCTCACGCCTTGGCCAGGTCCGTGTCCTTCAACGGCAGCTGCCGGATCCGCTTGCCCGTGGCGGCGAAGACCGCGTTGAGCACGGCCGGCGCGGCCACCGCGATGGTGGGCTCGCCGACGCCGCCCCAGAAGCCGCCCGAGGGCATGACGATGACCTCGACCGCCGGCATGTCGTAGAGCCGCATTACGCCGTAGGTGTCGAAGTTGGTCTCCGCGATGGCGCCGTCCTTGACGGTGTTGCCGCCGAAGAGCGCCGCGCCCAGCCCGTACACGAAGGAGCCGGCCACCTGCGCCTCGACCTGCTGCGGATTGACGACATGACCGGGGTCGGTGGCCGCGACGATCCGGAGCACGCGCAACTGGCCGTCCTTCACCGTGACCTCCGCGACCGCGGCCGTGTAGCTGCCGAAGCCCATGTACTGCGCGATGCCGCGGAACACGCCCTTGGCCGCCGGCTTGCCCCACCCCGCGCGATCGGCGACGGCCTGCAGCACGGCGAGATGCTTGGGGCGCTTCGCCATGTGCAGCTTGCGGAACTCGAAGGGATCCTTGCCGGCCGCGTGCGCGAGCTCGTCGATGAAGCACTCGCTGTAGATCGCGTTCTGGTTGGTGTTCACGCCGCGCCAGTAGCCGGGCCGCACATGCGGGTTGCGCATCGCGTGGTCAATCAGCAGGTGCGGGATCTCGTAGCCGAACTGGCCTTCGGCGGACTCCCCCAGCAGGCCCTGGAACACCGTGGCGTCGCCGTTGGCGGTGATCGCCTTCGGATTGACGAAGGCGGTGATCGACTGCCCGGCGATGCGCATGTGCATCGCCGCGATGCGGCCCTGCGCGTCGAGCGTCGCGCGCAGCCGGCATTGCGTCACCGGGTGGAAGCGGCCCTGGAGCATGTCCTCCTCTCGGGTCCACATCATCTTGACCGGCACGCCGGGGCGTTGTCGGGCGATGCGCACGGCCATCGCCAGGTAGTCCGTCGCGAGGCGGCGGCCGAAGCTGCCGCCGATGCGCATCGGATGCACCTCACAGGCGGCGATGTCCAGGCCCGCGGCATCGGCGACCGCCGCGAGCGCGGCCTCGGCGACCTGCGTCGGCGCCCAGACGTCGCAGCGCTGCGGCGTCCATTGCACCGTCGCGGACAGCGGCTCCATCGGCGCATGGTTCTGGAATGGCGTGCCGTAGTCGGCCTCGATCACGCGCGAGGCGGTGGCCAGTTGCGCCTTCGCGTCGCCCTGCCGGTTGCCGACGAAGGGCGTGTCGCCTTGCAGGCCCTCACGGATCATCGTCGCGATCGACTCGCTGGACACACTCGCGTTCGCCCCCTTGTCCCAGACGATGGGCAAGGCGTCGAGCGCGCGCTTGGCCTGCCAGAAGCGGTCGGCGAGCACCGCGACGGTCGCGTCGTCGACCTGGAGCACGTCGCGCACGCCCGGCATCTTCATCACGGCGGCCTTGTCGAAGCTCACCAGCTTGCCGCCGTGCACCGGACAGGCCTTGGGCAAGGCGACGATCATGCCGGGCAGGCGCAGGTCCATGCCGTAGACCAGCGAGCCGTCGAGCTTGTCCGCGGTGTCGAGCCGCTTCAGCGGCTTGCCCGCGATGCGCCATTGCGACGGGTCCTTGAGGACGACGTTCTCGGGGATGGTCAGCTTGCTCGCGGCTTCGGCGACGGCGCCGTAGGTCGTCGTGCGATTGGAGGCGGCGTGCCGGATGGTGCCGCGGTCGACGCTGCATTCGGCGGCCGGCACGGACCACTGCTGCGCCGCCGCGCTGACCAGCATCGAGCGCGCGGCCGCGCCGGCCTTGCGCACATAGTCCTGCGAACCGCGGATGCCGCGCGAGCCGCCGGTGCCCATGTCGCGCCACACGCGGGCACGGGCACGGTTCACGCCGGGCTTGACGAGCTCGAAGCGGACCTTGGCCCAATCGCACTCGAGTTCCTCGGCGACGAGCTGCGCGAGACCGGTCAGCGTGCCCTGCCCCATCTCGGCGCGGGCGATGCGGATGATCACGGACTCGTCGGATTGGACGAGCAGCCAGGCCGTCACCTCGGGTGACGGTGCGGCGCCGGGCGCCTGAGCCACTGGAGCGGCCGCCATCGCCGCCATCGCGGGCAGCGTGAACTCCAGCGCGAGCCCGCCGGCGGCGAGGCTGGCCGCCTTGAGGAAGCCGCGTCGCGAGGCGCCCATGGTGTGGCCCACGCTGGCGTCCATCGCCGCGCTCATCGTGCGGCTCCCGCGCCGCGCAGGCGCTGGGCAGCCAGCCGCGTCGCGGCCAGTACCCGGGGATAGGTCCCGCAACGGCAGATGTTGGTGATGCCCGAGCGGATGTCGTCGTCGCTGGGATCGGGTGTCTGCGCGATCAGCGCGGCGGCCGCCATGATCATGCCGGGCTGGCAGTAGCCGCACTGCGCGACGTCGAGCTCGGCCCAGGCCTCCTGCACGACCTTGAGCCGCGTCTGTCCCAGTCCCTCGATCGTCACGATCTTCGCGGTGGCCGGCAACGCGCTGACCGGCACGACGCAGGAGCGCATCGCCACGCCGTCCATGTGGACGGTGCAGGCGCCGCATTGCGCGACGCCGCAGCCGTACTTCGTGCCGGTGAGTTGCAGCTCCTCGCGCAGCACCCACAGCAGCGGCGTGTCGCCGTCGACGTCGGCGCGCAGTTGCCGGTTGTTGACGTTGAGCTCGGTCATGGCTTCTTCCCCTGCGACGGGATGCTCGCGTCGGCCAGGGCAAGACCCGGCATCGTGAACAGCAGGGCGCGGCACGCGAGTGCGGACAGCTTCCTCATGAATGGCTTCCTCCGGAGTGGCTTGTCGAGGCGGCGGTGTCTCGCCGTCGAGCGACTCTAGGCGCCGGAGGGTCTCCGCACAATGCGGTCAGGCATTGCGACGGCGCAGGCATTGGCGACGCGGGGCGACTGACGCCGCGAGCGTGCGATTGGCATTCCAATGCACCGGCCGCGCCATCGGCGACCGGCTTCCGCGTCCGGATTTCCCTCAGGGTCGCAGGCTCAGCAGATGCGGAAGCGTCGACGTCCGCGAGCGCGCCGTCGTCGGGCCGGCGTCGATGTCTGTATCGGCGTCGGCCATGCGATCGATCAGCCAGCGCGTTTCCGTCGGGCCGAAGGATCCGACCTCGCGCACGCCGGAGGTCCGGCTGAACGCCCACATGGTCGCGACGGCGAGCCACCGCGGGAAACGACCGAGCACCGCGACGACGCCGGGTCGCAGCGGGTGCCCCAGCCGCTTCACCAGCGCAAAGCCTTCGGCCCACGCGTCCGCGAGGCGGCTCGCCTCCGACCAGTTCAGTGGCGCGGACCGGTTCCAGAGCCAGAGCCCGGCGACGAACAGCGGCACCACCATCGCCGCATGACCGCGCAGGAAGGCCGGCATGTCGGGCTCGACGGTGGTCCGCAGCCCCGCGTCCGCAAAGAGCTCCTTCAGGTCGGGTCGCGAGACCGTGACGATCATCCCGGGGGCGTCGACCTGGAAGCGGATCCGGTCGTCTTCCAGGAAGGCGAGCATCTTCGGGAAGCCCAGCGCCATGCGATCGCCGCCGAGCGCCGCCCGATAGGTCGCCGTGTCCGCGAAGCTGTTGAACATCAGCAGGATGGTGCCGGCGCTGCTGGCGGCCAACGCGGGCAGCAGCGGGGCGAACTGGTGCTCCGGCACCGTGACGATGATCAGATCCGCGACCAGGTCGGGATCCAGCGAGGGAACGGCGGTCACCGGCGCGGAGCGGCCGTCGACGGTCCGCACCGCGCGGTCCCGCTGCAAGGCGGCGAGCCGCTCCCCGCGGGCGACGATGGTGACTCCGTGACCGACCGACGAAAGATGGAAGGCGAAGGTGCTGCCGATGCGGCCGCCGCCAAGGATGAGGATCTTCATGCGGCGGATCCTAGGGAGCGCGGCGCTGCCCAGGAACGGCCACCATCGCTAAACTGTTTTCCATCCATGGACAACCTTTCCTGGGACGATCTTCGCGTCCTCCTCGCCGTTCATCGCGGCGGCAGCCTGCTGCAGGCCGGCCGCCAACTCGGCCAGTCGACGTCGACGACAGGCCGGCGCATCGCCGCGCTCGAGGCGGCGCTGGGCACGCCGCTCGTGCTGCGATCACAGGTCGGCACGACGCTCACTGCGGAGGCGCTGCGACTGATCGCGCTGGTGGAGGGATTCGCGCACGAGCTTCAGGCGCTAGGGCGCGACGCGTCACCGGTGATCAGGAAGCTACGGGTGTCGGTCCCGACGGGCATGGCGGCACCGCTGGCGACGCCGTTGATCGCGCTGCTGCGGGAGCGCCCTCACCTGGACATCGAGCTGGTCGGCGAGAACCGGATGGCGGATGTCGCCAAACGGGAGGCAGACATCGCCGTGCGGCTCGTGCGCTCGACGTCGAACGTGCTGGTCGAGAAGTCGATGGGGACGTTCCGCTTCGGACTCTTCGCCTCCGCTGAGTACGCGCGCCTGCGCCTGCCGGAACGACGGCTCCCGCGCGGGAACGCCGCGGACCACCCGTTCATCGGGCTCGGCCCGCAGTGGAAGCAGCTGCCGCATGAGCGCTGGATGGCTGCGCTCGGCGCGCGGCGGTTCGCGTTCACGTCGAGCGCGATCGAGGCGATCGTCGAGGCGACGCGGCAGGGCCTGGGACTGGCCGCGCTGCTCGAGGCCGATTCCCGGCACGCCGACCTGGTACGGATCGAGACGGAAACGCCCGGGCCGTCGCAGCCCCTGTTCCTGGTCTATCACCAGGACCTGCGGCGCTCGCCGGACCTGCGGGCGGTGGTGACGGCGATCGAGGCCAGCCTGCGCGCGGCGGCGGGCTCGCGTCAGCCCCGTTAAGGGCGGGGAGCAACGCTCCGAAACTGCTGCTTGGAAGCCGACCACCATGCACGGCCACCGACTCCTGCTCGCGCCCTACCGCATCAAGCCAATGCTCTACCGTCTCTACTGCTCAAGCGGAAACTCCGAAGGAATTCCTGAATACGTCGGGTACTCCGAGATCGGTGATGACGGCTACTGGCAGCGCTATGTAGAGATCGGAGCGAATGGGACTGCCTTGCGCTACGACCGAGCCCATAGCGCCGACAGCTTTGGTGTGCTCCCCGAAGGACAGTGGGATGAGGCGGCAGCGTCGCTGACGGATTACGGCACCCTGACCGCCATCTCCGCTGAACTGTTCGATGCCGTCTGGCGGACGACGTGCTGCGTCAACGTCGGCTCTCAACCTTCTTCGGACCACGGTGCCTAATGCTCGACGTCAGCGGCGTCGCCCTCACCGAAAGTATCCGGCACCTCAGACAGTGTTTCACGAGCCACCAGATGTCCGTCGCACTGCTTTTCATCCCATCGCCCTCTGCTGTCTCGGAAGAACTCCGTCGGCTGATAGGCGGCCATCCGACGGCCGAAATATTCATCGGATGACGGCGACGCCCCGGGTTTGTGCTGTCGACGGCCTTCTGCCGATGAAAGACGTCACCCTCACCAGCTCGAATACCTCGTTCTCGCACACGCACTCGTGCGCCTCGGGCGCGGCGTCTTCGAACAGACAGATCAGCGCGGCGGTCCGGGCACGAACGGGACCAGTTCCATCCGGTCGCGTCCCTTGCGCTTGGATGCGTAGAGGGCGTCGTCCGCCTGCTTGAGCCAGTGCGAAAGTTCCGCGTCGGGCTGGCCGGACAAGGTCGCGCCGATGCTGAGCGACACCGGTTCAGGCGTCACGAACATCTCGCGCGCCTGCCGCGAGAACGCCTCGCGCAAGTCCTGGCCCAGCGCCTGCGCGGCGACGTCGGAGACGCCTCGCAGCAGGATCACGAATTCGTCCCCGCCCAGCCGGGCAGCGATCGCGTCCGGGGGCAGCGCGCCGCGGATGAGGTCGCTCAGCGTCATCAGCAGGCGATCCCCGGCGGCGTGGCCGTGCAGGTCGTTGACCTGCTTGAAGTGGTCGATGTCGATGAGCAGCAGCGCGCAGGGGCTCGAAAGGGAGGCCTGCTCCAGCAGCGCCGGGGCGCGCAGATAGAGTGCGCGCCGGTTGTCCAGATTGGTCAGCGGGTCGCGTGCGGCGATCTCCGCGATGCGTTCCTCGCGGCGATGTCGCTCGGTGCCAGTCATGGACATCGCGAGCAGCATGATCGCCATCGCGCCTTCCACCAGCGACACGAGGATCACCGTGCCGCGGAAACCGGCGAGGTTGACGACAGCGTCCGGCGCCATGGCCGAGGCGGCCTTGGCGAGGTAGAACAGGCCGTGCGCCAGCAGGACGAAGCGCAGTTGCGCCGCGCCCGGGCTCAACACGCCGCCGTGAGGGCGCAGCAGCAGACCGGCGCGCAAGGTGATGACGGCGATCATCAGGGACTGGATGCCCAGCATCGCCTTGGACCACCAGGGCCCGTCGGGAAGCAGCAGCATCGCGAGCCAGACGGCGACCAGCAACCACCAGGCGCGTGGCAGCCGCGTCCGCGTGAATCGCGCGACGCCGGCCAGGAACATCCAGTGGGCGACTATCAGCAGGCCATTGGGAAACCAGATGCCGAACAGCACATGCCCGCTGGAACGCAGCAGGGCGAGCACGCAGCCCACGGCGATGATGGCGAAGCCCGTGCTCCAGAGCAGCAGCGACCGTTCGCGCACGCTGCCCCATTCCGCAGCCAGGTACAGCGCCGAGGCAGCGGCCATGGCCGCGGTAAGGACGAGCAAGGTGAAGGGGTGAAGAACCATGAACAACGGATGAGCAGGTGCGTGCAGGCACCCATTGTTGGCCATAGGGACGCCGCGTTGGACTTCAGACTGAATCGGACAACGCCCCTTCTCGATGTTCGCGCCTCGGTAAGCGCTGCCTCATTTCCGGGCAGTCGAAGCAGTTCCCATAAGAACGGCGCATCGGCGGGAGGGCATCAGCAATCCTGAAGCGCGTTGTCCGCCATCTGCCGATGGCTGCAATGGGCTCGCAAGGCCACGCTGGTCGCATGAAACATGCAGACAAGGCAGCCGCCCGCCAGATCCCCTCCGAGCCCGCCGCGACTGCGGGTGCGCGGTCCCAGGTCGCAGACGCCTTCTCAGGAGGGTTCGAGCCCGGTGCACGCGCCTCGGTGCAGCGCGCTTTGATCGACGGCATCCACCATGGGCCGCGCATGGCCCTGCAGCGCCGGCAGCTCAGCCATCTGCTCGGCGAACGGCGTGTGTCCCCCTGGGTGCCGAGCGCCCAGTTGAAGGAGCTCCCTGATGATTCGGTGGGATCGCTCAAAGACATGCCGGTGAAAGGCGAAAAGGAGCTCACTGCGGAAGGGCTGCAAAAGAGGCTGATCGACAAGCTCAAGGAAGTGGGACAAGTTGGGTTCGGCTACCGGCTGGTCTCGCTCCGCTATCAAGCGGGCGAATTCGAGAAGGACGAGCGCGAGAAACACCACGAAGCACACGGCATGAAGCCCTGGCCGACCACCATCGACGACAACCTGGGAGACATCAAGCTGCTGGTTCATTCGACTCTTCAGGCCGCCGGGCAACTGGCGTACCTCGAAAAGAATGCAGTAGAGATCAGCCAGACCCACGAAGTGATCGTCGACGTGGACTGGTACCGCGAACGCACGCAGAGCGACGTCGGCTTCCACAAGGACAGCCGCGGCACCACGCTGTTCGTGAACCTCACCTATGACAACGCCTTGAAGATGCAAGGCGCCTCCACCAAGCCCGACCTCAAAGGGCAGGCCGAGCTTGAAAAGGGGCTGCCCGACGAGGTGCAGAACGACCTGAAGGCTCGACGCGAGGACTATGCGCAAAAGGGCCTCGGCCCGGGGGACATCAAGGAAGAAGAAGTCGACCCGTATGCGCGCATCAGCTTCAGCGACCCGAGTGTCTGGCACAGCACGCCCCTGCTCGGGCACCGGATCGAGCATGAGCCCCCGCCCACGGACGACGTTGAAACGGTAGAGAAGTACCTGCGCCGAGCTGGCCACGACCCGTACGTCTACCGCGGCATCGTCGAGTACTACAAGGTCAACTACAAGCCCCAGGTCATCTTTGACTTCTTCAGAAACAAGAAGGGGAGCAAGAATCAGGTCACCGTGGAGTCTTGGGATGTACTGGCGCCCGAACTGAGCAAGCTCGGCTACACCGCTCGGGAGCTGGGCGGTTGGCACGGCGACTACCCAAGCCCATTGGGCTTCTGGAATGCGCTCCAGGGCACGGACAGGATCGACAAGTACAACAAGCACGGCATCTCGGACAAGATCATCCCGGAGGACGGCCCCGCGCTGACTGAAGCCGTCAAGGTCAAGCGAAGGCCGCTGAGCGTCAAGCTGAATGAAAACCCGCTGCTTCAGAACGATCTGAACGAAGAAGCGAAACGCCCCCGCACCTTCATCCGGACCTGGGTTCGCCTGATCAAGATCTGATTCGCGCGGGCGTGCGCGCCAGGGTGCGCTTGGCCGCCTCGGGATCCGACATTGAGGTTCTCATGGACTGCCGCTTCCGGCCTGACCCTGACCTCCAACGCAAAACGCCCGGCACAAGTCGGGCGTTCTGTCTCCCGCAAGCAGCCGCAAGGCCCCCCTTCATCTGCCCACCAACTTGAAGTCGAAGCTGATCGCCAGCCTGTTGTCCCCGGCCTTGACCGTGTCGATCTTCAACGCCTGCACTTCCCCCTGCAGACGGCTCCCCGAGCCCTTCAGCATCTCCTCGACCGCCTTCTTCACGTCGAATTCGACGGCGCCCGGCAACGCCGGCGCCAGGCCGAGGTTCAAGAGGTTGCGCGTGTTGGGATCCTCCACCTCGTCCACGCGGATCTCGGTCAAGCGCACGACGTGACCCTGGGCGACCGGCGTCGCCGACACCGTGGCCCAGCTCGCCAACGCGACGCCCAGGCAGTCCCGTCCCGAGGGCACCCCCAGCTTGCTGTTGAGATGGATGCGGATGATCACGCGTCCGTTCTGCAGCGACACCTTGGGATCCTCGAGATAGGCGTAGCAGGCGCCCTTCTGCAGATAGAGCCGCCCTTCTTCCTTGAACAGCCCTTCGAGCATCAGCGACTGCACCGCGGACTGTTCAAGCACGATCTCGGCGCAGCGACCCAGGGCGGGCAAGCCCGACAAGGCGGCGGCGAGGGTTCCAAGGATGAGGAGCTTCTTCATGATCGCCCCAGTCTGCCACGGGACACAGCCACGGCCTCAGAACGAAAAAAGGCCGTGGCATGCGCCACGGCCTTGGTCCTGATGAACAGGCGCATGAAGCGCCTGTTCCCTTCAGCTCACATCACAGCGTCCTCAGCCACGCCAGCAGCGCGTCGCGGTCCGACTTCGACAGCTGCTCGAAGCGCTGACGCGACTTCTCGGCTTCGCCGCCGTGCCACAGGATGGCTTCGGTCAGGTTGCGGGCGCGGCCGTCGTGCAGGTAGCCCACCGGTTGCGACTCGGCCACCTTCTCGGTGTAGCCGATGCCCCACAGGGCCGTCGTACGCCACATCGCACCCTGCGCCTGGCCTTCCGGCAGGTTGTCCGCCAGGGCCGGGCCCATGTCGTGCAGCAGCATGTCGGTGAACGGACGGATCGTCTGGTCGCGCAGTTCCGCGAACGGATGGTTCTTGCCCGTCTTCATCTCCGCCGTGTGGCACGCCGCGCAACGCAGCGCGTCGAACACCTTGCGGCCGGCGGCGACTTGCACCGCATCCACACGATGCTCATCCGTCGGCGCCACACCCTTCGGGAATCCGCTCGGGAGGCTCCGTTGGGCCGGCACGGCCAGCAGCTGCATGTACTGCGTCAGCGCGGTCAGGTCGGCTTCCTGGATGCCCTTCTGCGCCGGCGCCGAGCGGCAACCCTGCGGGTCGGTCGCGCAGCTGCGGTTCGGGTACACCGGCGAGGTCACCGACATGTCGTTCAGCAGCGCGTTGGCCACCTGGTGACGGATGCTGGCCTTGGACGCCTTCCAGCCGAAACGGCCCAGCTGCGTCGCGCCGGTCTCCGGATTGAAGGTGTAGTTGGCCTTGCCCAGCACGCCGTCCTGGTCCGGCGTGGTGCGCACGCGGGACAGGATGTCGGCCTCGGGCACGGCTTCCAGCAGGCCCACGCCCAGCAGCGGCAGCGCGGCGCGAGCCGACCACAGCTGCGGGACGGGACCGTCGAAGGCGAACTTCGGCTTGCGCAGCTCGACCTTGGTGCCGTCGCCCAGCGTCACGCTGGTCGTCTCGAAGCCCGCGACCTTGACGGCGTTGCCCCAATCCTGAGGTGCGCCCGACGCGGACGTCGAGTTCATCTGGATGGTCGAGCCGTAACGCGGATCCGGACGGATGGAGCCGTCCGCCGCCTTGATGGCGACGTGGAAGGCCATCTTGTCCAGGCGCTGGTCCACCGTGAACGGCGCGGGGCTGCGACCGTTGTTGGTGTGGCAGGCCACGCAGGCGGTCGCGTTGAAGCGCGAACCGGCCAGACCCTGGATCGAGGTCATCGGATCGTTGCCCGGCTCGACGTGCGCACCGGTCACGAAGCTGCTGTGCACCGCACGGCGGCCTTCAACGAATCGCTGCAGGTTCTGCATGCCGATGTTGTTGATCGGCTGCTGGAACATGCGCCAGCCTTCGTCCGAGTAGTTGTACGACACGGACCCGATGCCGCCCGAGAGGACGGAATCCGGCAGCGGCACGCTGTTCAGGCGCGGCTGGACGCCGTACCACGGACGCAGGCCGGTCCCCATGACGTAGATGACTTCGCTGGTGTAGTAGCGGTAGTCGCCCTTGTCGCCGATGGCATCCATCGCGGCGCGGCTGGAGAAGAACGAGCCGGTGAACTCGATCGCCTCGCCGACCTTCAGCGGACGCGCCGGCACGTTGACGCCGTTGGGCACCAGCACGCCGTTGGCGTTCGGGGACAGGTCCTGGTGACCCGGCATGTTGTCCAGCACCACCGAGCAGCCGTCGTTCGCGCCGATGATGCCCTTGTAGCCGGAATCGGGCTTGGCCAGCGCGTTCTGCGGCGGCTTGGGCACGACCGGGCACGAGGTCTTGTCGACGAAGCCGTCCGTGTAGGTGGTCGGATCCAGGAGCTGACCCGGCGACATCCAGCCGTAGCCGGTGACGTTCGGGTCGTCGATGCGACGGAAGAACGAGTGGCCGCCGCCGCGCTGCGCCTGCGGGAAGTACTGGTTGACGATCAGTCGCGGCTTCGTGACGCCCGGCACGTTGGAGTTGTCGATGAACTCGACGCCCCAGGTGCGGTTCTTGAAGTAGTTCGCGACGAAGTTCATGTAGTTGCCCGGTCCCTTGTTGACCGGATTACCTTGAGCGTCGACGGTTTCGTTCGGACCGAAGCCGATTTCGTTCCAGTCCTCGCCGCGCTCGCGACCGTGGCGGCCGACGCCGCGCTGGCCGAAGCGGGTGACCAGCGTGCCGTCGGGCAGCGTGAACTGGATCTGCTCGATCGGCGCCTGCGGCTGGTACAGCGGACTCAGCGCCGCGCCGTTGGCCGGGAAGGCGAACGGCGTGGTGGTCGTGGTCGGGATGCTGTTGTCGCTGCCGACGGTCTTGAACTCGACCTCGAACAGCGAGTAGCCGTAGTTGGTCGCGCGGGTCACGCCCTGCATGCGCACGAAGCGGGTCTTCACGCCGAGGTTGAAGTACTCCTCGGTGCCGCCCTTGCCCGCGGGCTGGTTGCGCAGACGGGTCCAGGTCTTGCCGTCATCCGACACCTGGATCTCGTAGGCCTTGCCGTAGGCGTTCTCCCAGACGAGCTTCATGTAGCCCAGCGGTTGCGCCGTGCCGAAGTCGTACTGGATCCAGGCGCCGTCCTCGGGCTTGGAGGCCCAGCGGGTGGACAGGTTGCCGTCGATGGAGTTCTTCGCCGACAGGCCGTCGTTCTCCGGCGTGGACGAGATCGTCGCCACCGGCTTGATCGCGACGCCCGGCTTGCTCGGGTCACCCACGGGGTCCGTCGGCTGCGTGGGCGTCGTCGGATCGGTGGGGTTGGTCGGGGTGGTCGGATCCGTCGGATTCGTCGGCGTGGTGGGGTCCGTCGGGTTGGTCGGCGGGACCGGGGTGCCGGTGAAGGCCTGGATCTCGAAGATCGAGTAGCCGTACTGGGTCGAGCGGGTCACGCCCTGCACGCGCAGGTAGCGGCCCTGGCCGCCGAGGCCCTTGATGTCCTCGACGCCGCCCGGGCTGTTCTCGATCGTCTTGATCGTGGTCCAGGTCTTGTTGTCCTCGGACGTCTGCAGCAGGTACTTCTTCGCGTGGGCGTTTTCCCAGTTGATGCGGACGCGGGTGATGGACACGCTGCTGCCGTAGTCCAGCGTCAGCCATTCGTTGTCCGTGAACGCCGAGCCCCAGCGGCTGTTGTCGTCCTTGTCGATGGCCTTGGCGCCGTTGAGGTCGCCGCGCTCCATCGAGCTGCCGGTGGCGGAGACGGGCGTGAGCGCCGTTTCCGAGCCGGTGTCGCCGGCCATGCGCTTGGCGCGTGCCGCCGAATCGGCGCTGCCGCCGTTGTCATCGGAGGCGATCTGGACGCCCCCTCCTTGCTGGCCGTCGCCGCCGCCGCATGCGGCGAGCAGCGCGCTGCCCAGCAGGGCGGGCACAAATGCCCGTCCCAAGCTGATGCCGAGTTGCCTGAACTCCATGGTGGTTCCCTCCCGTGCCTGTGGGTGCGATTGGTGCCGCGGGGGGTGGTGTCCGCGGCCGCTCTGGTGGACCTGGTTTGGTCCGGCGCACGTGCCGCCCATCGGCACGCGTCACAGCTGTCCCTCCTGAGAGGGGCAGGCGGCGGAAGTGTCCGCGTTCGTTTTGCCACGCGGCAAGTTTTAATGTGTGTCGAATTGATGCCCCGATCGACGACTTCGCCACGGAACCGATACCCGTGCACCACCAGGGGAAACATGGGCGATACGCAATCGAAATACCAGGGCATCCGATACCTCCGGCGAGGTAGTTCCGGTCGGTGACCGAGGCATGATGTCGACCATGAGCACTCCGGATACTTCCACGCCCCGCCGACGCGAGCAGCAACGCTCGGCCGACACGAAGCAGGCGATCCTGAAGACGGCGCTGAAGGAATTCGCCGAGCGCGGATTCGAGGCGGCGAGCATGCGCGCGATCGCGGAGCAGAGCGGCCTGACGCATCAGCTGATCACGTACCACTTTCAATCGAAGGAGGTCCTGTGGCAAGCGGTCGCGACGCTGGTGTACGAAGAGCTTGCACGGGCACGCGAAGGATTGATCCGGCAAGCGAAGCCGGCGAGCGCGATCGAGCAGTTGCGCCAGGAGTTCATCGCGTATTTCCAGTTCACGCTGGACCAGCCGCACCTGCACCGGTTCATGATGCAGCGGCGCGAAGGCACGCACAGCGAGGACCGGCAGGAGTGGCTGGCGCAGCATTTCCTGCGGCCGCATTTCGAGCTGGCCAAACCGCTGATCAAGGCGGCGCAGAAGGCCGGCGACCTGCCCAAGGGCGAGCCGGTGCTGCTTTATTACGCGCTGGTGTCGCTGGCCAACACGCTGGCGGTCATGGGGCCGGACATCGCGGCGACGACGGGCGTGCAGTCGACGGATGCGAAGACGGCCAAGGGCTACATGAAGGTGATGGACGCGATGCTGTTCTACCGGGTCAAGGAGACGACCTAGGGCTCCTGCAGGCCCTGGACCAGCATCTGCGCCAGCGCCGCGACCTGCGGCGACGGCCGGTGGCCCTTGCGCGAGATGAGCCCGAGGGTCCTGCTGACCGACGGCCGCAGCAGCGGCACCCCGACCAGCTCCTTCGGCGACGCCCCGGCCAGCGCCAGCCGCGGAATCGCGCTCACCCCCAGCCCGGCACGGACCAGCGCCAGCGCGCCCTCCACGTGGTTCACCTCGACATGGGTCGCGGGCCGCGCCTTGGCCCGGGCCGCGGCATTGTCCAGCAGCATCCGGTTGCCGCTGTCGGCGGCGAGCGTGATGAAGCGCTCGTCCACCAGGTCGTCCCATCCGACGCTGCGCGCCCGTGCCAGCGGATGCCCGGCGGGAACGGCGAGCACGTAGCGCTCGTTCACGATGGCGGTGAAGTCGATGGACGGCTCCTGGGCCCCCAGGAAGTTGACACCGAAATCGGCTTGCCGCTCCACCACGGCCTTGAGCACCAGGGGCGCGCTCTGGTCGAGCAGCCGGATGCGCGTGCGCGGATGGACCTGGGCGAACCGGGCGAGCACCGGGGGAAGCAGATGGTTCGCGACCGACGGGATGCAGGCGACGGTCACCAGCCCGGACCGCTGCACGGCCCGCTCGCCCACGCCCGAGATCGCGTCCTGGAGCGAGGCCAGCGCCTCACCGGCGTGGACGAGGAACTGCTCGCCGTCTTCCGTCAGGCTCACGCGCCGCGTGGTGCGGTCGAACAGCCGGACCCCCAGCGCTTCCTCGATCCGGTCGATGCGGCGGCTCAGCGCGGAGGCGGAGATGAACAGCGCCTCGGAGGCCGCGCGGAAGCTCATGCGCTCCGCGACGGCCACGAAGGCCTCCAACTCTCCCAGGTCGAAATTGATTCTCATCGCGCATCAATCGTTCAGTTCTTTGCACTTCCGTCAATGTTCACCGAAAAGCATGATGGTCGCCAAGAGAAAAAGCGAACCTGGAGACCGCATGTCCACGACCCCGTACAGCACGTCCGCCGGCATGGCTGCCGGCGCCCTTCCGCCCTCCCCGCCCCGCCTGCCGCGGCGGGCCGCCCTGGGCGCGGTGCTCCGCGTCACCAGCGGCAACTTCCTGGAGATGTTCGACTTCTTCCTGTACGGCTTCTACGCCACCTACATCGCCCGGGCCTTCTTCCCGAGCGACAGCGAATACGTGTCGCTGATGCTGACCTTCGTGACCTTCGGGGCCGGCTTCCTGATGCGGCCGCTGGGCGCCGTCATCCTCGGGTCCTACATCGACAGGATCGGTCGCCGACGCGGCCTCATCCTCACCTTGTCCATCATGGCCGCGGGCACGGTGCTGATCGCGTTCACGCCGTCGTACGCGTCCATCGGCATCGCCGCACCCACGCTGGTGCTGGTCGGCCGGCTGCTGCAGGGCTTCTCCGCCGGTGTGGAACTGGGCGGGGTCTTGGTCTATCTCGCCGAAATGGCGACACCGGGCCGCAAGGGCTTCTACGTGAGCTGGCAGTCGGCCAGCCAGCAGGCCGCCGTCATGGTCGCCGCGGCACTCGGCTACGGCATCGGCCAATGGTTCACCGCCGCCCAGATCGGCGACTGGGCCTGGCGCATCCCGTTCTTCATCGGCTCGCTCATCCTGCCCTTCGTCTTCCATATCCGCCGCTCGCTGGCGGAGACGGAGGCCTTCCTGGCGCGCAAGCACCATCCGTCGCTGCGGGAGATCCTCGGATCGATGGCGCGCAACTGGGCGCTGGTCGGCGCGGGAATGATGCTGGTCGTGATGACCACGGTGTCCTTCTATCTCATCACCGTCTACACGCCCACCTTCGGCAAGTCGGTCCTCCACCTGTCGGCGACGAGCGCGCTGCTGGTGACCTTCTGCGTCGGCCTGTCCAACTTCGTCTGGTTGCCGGTGATGGGCGCGGTGTCCGACCGCATCGGCCGCTGGCCGCTGCTCGCCACCTTCAGCCTGCTGGCCCTGTTCACGGCCTATCCGTCGATGTCGTGGCTGGTGCACGCGCCGAGCTTCGAGCGGATGCTGGCCGTCGAGCTGTGGCTCTCGTTCCTCTACGCCAGCTACAACGCGGCGACCATCGTCGCGCTCACGGAGATCATGCCGCCGGAAGTGCGGACGACCGGTTTCTCCCTCGCCTACAGCCTGGCCACCGCCCTCTTCGGCGGATTCACGCCGCTCGTGTGGACCTGGCTCATCGAAGTGACCGGCGACAAGGCCGCCCCCGGCATCTGGTTGAGCGGCGCCGCCGCCTTCGGCCTGGTCGCCACCCTGCTGCTGTATCGCGGGCTGGTGAAGGCGCGCTAGCCGCGCGCTAGCCGCGCGCCGCAAGCCGCCAGGGGCCAGGCGCGCGCCGGGCCGCCCTATCTGGCGACGGGATGAAGGCCGCTCTCCTCGATGGCGCCGGCGCTGTCCGACGAGGCGAGGTACTTGATGAAGGCGGCCGCCTGCATGCGACGTTGGGACGCGGTCACCACGGCGGCGGCGTAGGGCGTGACCTTCTGGATCTCGGCCGGCAGCTCGCCGACGATGTCGATGCCCTTGACCGGCTGCAATTCGCTGCGCTGCTGGCAACCGAAGGCCGCCTGGCGGCTGGCCACGATCTGGCCCACCGGGGTGGCGGGGATCTGCCGGCCCTTGGCCTTGACCTGCTGCTCGATGCCGAGGCGGCCGAGCAGCGTGTGCTGGATGTACTCGCCACTGGCGCTGTCGGACCAGGCGACCGACGGCGCCTTGAGGAACGCCTCCCTGACCTTGGCGGTCGTGCCGAGGTCCGGACGAGGATCGCCGGCGGGCACCGCGCAGGCGATGAAGGAGTTGGCCAGGACCACCTTGGTGCTGCCGTCGACCAGGCCTTGGGCAATGAGCTTGTCCAGGGCGGACTCCACCATCACCAGCACGTCCATCGGCTCCCCGCGTTGAAGGCGCAGCGGGATCGCTTGCGGGGTGCTGCCCATGGATGGCCCGAACTGCTGCTCGACCTGCTGGGCGGGAAACTGCTGGCTGTAGCGCGTTGCCAGCGCCTTGAAGGCCTCGGCGAAACCGCCCGAGGACACGGCGACCAGCTTGTCGGCCGACCAGGCCGGCGCGCTGGCGAGCAGCGTCGCCAGCAGCGCCGCGAGAATCCGGCCGGGCCGGGGCTTTGAAGAGTGAGCGTGCATGGGGACCACCTCGAAGTGCAAAGGCAGCATGGTGGTCGCCCATGACCGCTGCGTCCAGTGCAATGTCCTGAACGATTGGTGCCCGGCACGCAATGGTGCCGGGCGAAGGGTCCGACGGGGTCGGACCGGTTCCGTCAGTACGCCTCGCCGACCGGGGCCGCGGCCGCAGGCGCTTCCCGGGCCTCCTGCGCCACGGTCGCGTCGGTGGTCAGGATCAGCCCCGCCACCGAGACCGCGTTCTGCAGCGCCGTGCGCGTGACCTTGGTCGGGTCGATGACGCCCATCGCCAGCAGGTCGCCGTATTCGCCGGTCGCGGCGTTGTAGCCGTGACTGCCGTCACCGCGGGCCACCCGGTCGATCACGACGGAGGGCTCGTCTCCCGCATTGGCGCTGATCGCCCGCAGCGGCGCTTCCAGCGCGCGACGCACGATGCCGATGCCGGCATCCTGGTCCGCATTGGCGCCGCGCAGGTCGTCCAGCGAGGCGCGGGCACGCAGCAGGGCCACGCCGCCGCCGGGCACGATGCCTTCCTCGACGGCCGCGCGGGTGGCGTGCAGGGCATCGTCGACGCGGTCCTTCTTCTCCTTCATCTCCACCTCGGTCGCCGCGCCCACGCGGATGACGGCGACGCCGCCGGACAGCTTGGCCAACCGCTCCTGCAGCTTCTCGCGGTCATAGTCGGACGTGGCGCCGTCGATCTCCGCCAGCAGCGTCTTGCGCCGGGCCTCCAGCTGCTCCGCCTGTCCGGCGCCATCGATGATGGTGGTCGCGTCCTTGTGGATGTCCACGCGCGCCGCGCGGCCGAGGTCGGCCAGGGTCGCCTTGTCGAGCTGCTTGCCCACCTCCTCGGCGATCACCGTGGCACCGGTGAGCACGGCGATGTCCTGCAGCATGGCCTTGCGGCGGTCGCCGAAGCCCGGCGCCTTCACCGCCGCGACCTTGAGCACGCCGCGCATGCTGTTGATCACCAGCGTGGCGAGCGCCTCGCCATCCACGTCCTCCGCCACGATCAGCAGGGGACGGCCCGCCTTGGCGACTTCCTCGAGGACCGGCAGCAGCTCGCGGATGCTGGAGATCTTCTTGTCGCACAGCAGGATGGCGGGATCCTCCAGCACGGCGCTCTGCTTGTCGGGGTTGTTGATGAAGTACGGGGACAGGTAGCCGCGGTCGAACTGCATGCCCTCGACCACGACCAGTTCGCTGTCCAGGGACTTGCCGTCCTCGACCGTGATCACGCCCTGCTGGCCGACCTTCTCCATCGCCTGCGCGATCAGGTCGCCGATCGCCGCATCCGAATTGGCGGACAGCGCGCCCACCTGCGCGATCTCCTTGCCCGTGGTGCACGGCCGGGACTGGGCCTTGAGCGCCTCCACCACGGTCTCGCAGGCCCTGTCGATGCCGCGCTTGAGGTCCATCGGATTCATGCCGGTGGCCACGAGCTTCATGCCCTCGTTGACGATGGCCTGGGCCAGCACCGTGGCCGTGGTCGTGCCGTCGCCGGCGACATCGCCCGTCTTGGCGGCGACCTGCTTGAGCATCTGCGCGCCCATGTTCTCGAGCTTGTCGCGCAGCTCGATCTCCTTGGCGACCGACACGCCGTCCTTGGTGATGACGGGCGCGCCGAAGCTGCGCTCCAGCACCACGTTGCGGCCCTTCGGACCGAGCGTGACCTTGACGGCTTCCGCCAGCGTGTTGACGCCCTTGACGATACGGGCGCGTGCCTCGTCACGGAAATGAACTTCCTTGGCAGCCATGGCTGTACTCCTTGAATCTCCTTGGTTGGGGGTGGAATGAGGGCCGACTCAGGCGGCCTTGAGGGTGGACGGACCGCCGGACTGAGCGCCGGCACCGGCCTCGATGACGCCGAGCACGTCTTCCTCGCGCAGGACCAGCAGTTCCTGGTCGTCGAGCTTGACCGTCTGGCCGGCGTACTTGCCGAACAGCACACGCTCGCCCTTGCGCAGCTGCAGCGGCCGCAGCGTGCCGTCCTGCAGCAGGCGGCCGGTGCCCACGGCGACGACCTCGCCCTGCTCGGGCTTCTCCGCGGCGGTGTCGGGGATCACGATGCCGGAAGCGGTCTGACGCAGCGGATCGATGCGCTTGACAATGATCCGGTCGTAGAGGGGACGGATTTGCATCTTGGGTCTCCTTTCAGATGGCAGATGATTGACAACGAAGTCGGCGCCCTCGGGCCCCGACGGTGAAGCGAACTGGCGGCGGCTGGAACGATTTCAAGACCCCGTCGCGCGGTCGCCAACGGCGCCGCGTGCGTGGCGCGCACCGGCGCGCCATGAGGCGTTCAAGGCAGGACGATGCGGTCGATGCGTCCCAGCTGGTAGCGGCTGCGCGAGGTCCGCGTGCCGACCGGCGCGCGGGGAGCCACCGGGCAAGGCGGCAGGCGGCGGCCGTCGGGCAGCAGGCTGTCGTCCTGGCCGGCCTGGGCCCACAGCCCGTCGGCCACGGGGCGGAACAGCCATCGGACATAACCCAGTCGCGCCGCGCTATCCCGCATTTCCGCGCGGTCAGGCGCTTGCGAGACCAGGTGCGTCTCGTCGTCCGGATCCAGCGGGTTGTCGCCGAAGGCCTGGCGGCATGCCGCGCTTTCAGCAGGCGAAGCCCCCACGGTGTTGCAGCCGCGGCGCTCGTCGCGCTCGAGGTTCCAGGCGCCGAGCTGCCATGCCGCGTCGAGCATCTCCTCGTCGAGTTGCTCGAGGCGACTCCAGGGTCGGTGGAGCTGCAGGGCGGAACTCGGCAGCGGCGCCCGCGGTGCGGAGCCGGGGCCAGGGACCGAACCGGGTGGGGACGAGCGTTGTCGCTCATCGATCGCGAAGCCGTGCCAATGAAGCAGGAGCAGCATCGGCGACGATCTGCGCGCAAGCGTGCTGAGCACGACGGCGGCCAGCGGCCTGCGCAAGATCGCCACCTGCTGCCGGATGATGTCGAGGATCATGTTCGGCGGATGGGACTCGGACAGACGGACAAAATTCTTGCGCAGGCGCCTTGCAAAAATCAAGGGGCGGCGGTGGTGATCCGATCGACGCGGATCAACGTAGAAGCGGGGCATCGCCGGTGTCCGACGCCGCGAGGCGGGCCATCCCCGTCCCGCGCAACCCCGCCTCCCAGCCATGAAGACCGATCGTTGTCCGTCGCTCCTGCCAGCGCATCCGTCGCGGCCTTGCCGGCCCGAGCGAGCCACGCCGGCAGCACCGGGCGCCGGGCTTGCGTCCCGGCCTGGCGGCCTGTCTGCATGACCGGCGGCGTCCGCTCGCTGGTCGTCGTGCTGGGCGACCAGCTGGATCCCGACAGCTCGGCCTTCGACGACTTCGATCCCGACACCGACCGGGTCTGGATGGCCGAGGTGCGCGAGGAGTCCACCCACGTGTGGTCGAGCAAGGTGCGCATCGCGCTGTTCCTCTCGGCGATGCGACACCACGCGGCGTCGCTGCGAGGATTGGGGCGGCCCATGGACTACGTGCGGATCGACGATCCGGACAACACCGGCCGGCTCTCAGGGGAGCTCGCGCGGGCCCTGCGGCGATGGCAGCCCCGGCGGCTGGTGATGACGGCGCCCGGCGACTGGCGCGTGCTCAAGGCGTTGCGGGAGACGGCCGCCGCGGCCGGCCTGACGATCGAACTGCGCGACGACAGACACTTCTTCTGCACGGTGCGCGAGTTCGCCGCATTCAGCGCCGGCCACCGCCCGCTGCGCATGGCGTCCTTTTATCGCGAGATGCGGCGTCGGCACGGCATCCTGATGGACGGCGACGAGCCCGTTGGCGACCGCTGGAGTTTCGACGCCGAGAACCAGCGCCCGTTCCCGCCCGATGGGCCGGGCTTCCTGCCCGAGCGCGTGTGCTTCTCCCCCGATGAGATCACGCGCGAAGTGCTGGCGCTCGTCGAGCGCGAGTTCCCCGATCACCCGGGCGCGCTGCGCGACTTCGACTGGCCCGTCACGCGCGGACAGGCGCGGCTGGCGCTGGACCGCTTCATCGTCGAGCGGCTGCCCGTCTTCGGGCCGTGGCAGGACGCGATGTGGCCGGACTCGCCCTGGCTGTGGCATGCGCAGCTGTCCGCGGCGATGAACCTCAAGCTGATCGGTCCGCGCGAAGTGGTCGAGCGCGCCGAGCAGGCGTGGAAAGACGGGGCGGCGCCGCTGGCCAGCGTCGAGGGCTTCATCCGGCAGGTGCTCGGCTGGCGCGAGTATGTGCGTGGCATCTACTGGACCCGCATGCCGGCGCTCGCGACGGCCAATGCGCTAGTCGCCGACCGCCCCCTGCCTGCCTTCTACTGGAACGGGGAGACGGAGATGGCCTGCCTCGCGGACGCGCTCCGGCAGACCTTGCGGCTGGGGTATGCGCATCACATCCAGCGACTCATGGTGACCGGGCTGTTCGCGATGCTGCTGGGCGTGCGGCCCCACGAGGTGCACGAGTGGTACCTGGCCGTCTATGTCGACGCGGTCGAATGGGTCGAGCTGCCCAACACGCTGGCCATGAGCCAGTTCGCCGACGGCGGACAGATGACGACCAAGCCCTACGTGGCCAGCGGCAAGTACATCGAGCGCATGAGCAGCGGGCGACTCTGCGCGCGCTGCCCCTACCGCCCCGAGCTCAGGACCGGCTCCGACGCCTGCCCGTTCACCACGCTCTACTGGGACTTCCTGCTCAGGCACAGTCAGCGCTTCAGCGGCCATGCGCGCCTGGGCGCGCAGGTCCTGCAGCTCGATCGCCTGTCCGATGCGCAGGCACGGGCCATCCGTCTGCAAGCCGACGAACTGCGCCAGCGCTTCGCGTCATGAGACGCCGCCCCCGCGTTCAAGGCCAGGCCGACAGCCAAGACCACGGGGCTGTCTATACTCCGCGACCCTTCCGACTGCTCGATGTGAAACTCAAGACTCACCTGGCGCTGCTGTCCATCGCCACCATGGCGCCGCTCGCCCTCTTTTCGTGGGTGGCGCTGGACGATTTGCGGGCGAGCGAGCAGACGGCGCTGCATGCCCAGGTGTTCAGCGCGACCAAGTCCCTGGCCAGCACGGTGCAAGGCGACGTCGCCCGCGCCGAAGCCGCGCTCCGGGTGCTCGCGGCCTCTCCGAGCCTGAGCGCCGGCCGGTACGAGGACTTCCGCGCGCAGGCGATGGCCGCGCGAGTGGCGCCCGAGAACTGGATCGTCGTGATGGACGGCGAGGGGCGCCAGCTCATGAACACGCGGCTCTCCCCCGGCGAGCCGTTTCCTTCTCAGAGCGGGCCGCCGAACCTGCAGCAGCTGCTCTCGACGACGGACGTGACGATCTCCGGACTGGTCGTCGGCCCCGTCACGCGGCTGCCGCAGATCCGGCTCGACATGGCGGTACGGCGGCCTGACGGACAACGCCTGCTGCTCACCTCGGCGCTGAGCGCCGGATATTTCCAGCGGGTGCTGGTCGACGCCCGGCTGCCCGGCGACTGGCTGGTGGGCGTCTTCGACGCGCAAGGCATCACGGTCGCCCGCAGCCACCGCGCCGCGGAGTACGTCGGCAAGCCTGGAGGACGGGCGCTGCTGGACGCCGCGGCCCGCAGTCCCGAAGGCCGATTGCAGACGGTCTCGCGCGAAGGCATCGCGCTGTACGACACCTTCGTCAGGATCCCGCGCCTGAACTGGACCGTCGCCAACGGGGTCCGCGCCTCGGAACTGCAGGCCGCCTCGGCCAAGGCGTTGAAGGTCGTGACGCTCGGCATGGTCATGGCGGTGATCGGGAGTTTTCTCGTGGCGCTCTGGCTGTCCACGCGCCTGGACCGGGCCTTCAGGCAGACGGCCCAGGCCGCGGCGCAGATCGGCCGCGGCGAACTGCCTGCCCTGGACAGGAGCCACGTCCAGGAGTTCGACCTTCTGCAGGAGCAGCTGACGCGCGTCCATGCGTCGCTGCTGGAGGAACGGTCCGCCCGGCAGGTGGTGGAGGAACAGCGCCAGGCGCTCCTGGTCAGCGAGCAGGCCGCCCGGCAGCTGGCCGAGCAGCAGAACCGGTCGAAGGACGAGTTCCTGGCGATGCTGGGCCATGAGCTGCGCAATCCGCTGGGCGCCATCCGTTCGGCCTCGACCATCGCGAGTTCCGATCGCGCCAGGCCCGAAGCACGGATGTTCGCGCTGGGCGTGATCGCCCGCCAATCCGACCACCTGGCCCGCATCATCGAGGACCTGCTGGAGGTCAACCGCGTGCTGCGCGGCAAGATCGTGCTTCAGCTGGAACGCGTCAGCCTCGTCGAGGTGGTCGAGACGGTGATGGCCTCGATGCGCACGGCCGGACGGCTCGATCGCCACGAGATCGCCGTCGCGCTCGCACCTGCCTTCGTGCTGGGCGACCGGACCCGGCTGGAGCAGGTGGTGTCGAACCTGTTGAGCAACGCCGTCAAGTTCACGCCCGAGGGCGGCAGCATCGACGTGCGCCTGAGCATCGACGACGACTCGGCGATGCTGGGCGTGACGGACAGCGGCACCGGCATGACGCCCGAGTTGCTCGAGTCCGCCTTCGACCTCTTCGTCCAGGGCGAGCCGCCCATCGATCGCTCCCAGGGCGGACTGGGCATCGGCCTGGCCCTGGTGCGTCGCCTGGTCCAGGACCACGGAGGAACCTGCATCGCCTCCAGCGCCGGCCTGGGGCTGGGCTCGCAGTTCCGGGTCCGGCTCCCGTTGTCGACGCACGGCCATCCGGAGGCGGCGCAGGCGTCCGCGGAGGCCTCGTCGGACGAGACGCCGCGAAGGGTGCTCCTGGTGGACGACAACGCCGACGGCCGTCGCGCCCTGGCCGAGGTGTTGCGCATGCACCGCCATGCGGTGGACGAAGCGGGGAATGGCCAGGAAGCGCTTGGCATGGCGCTCGAAGGCGGCTACGACGCGGCCTTTGTCGACATCGGACTGCCCGGCATCGACGGCCTGGAGGTGGCCCGGCGTCTGCGGGCGTCGCCGGCGACCGCGAGCCTGCGGCTGTTCGCGCTGACCGGCTACGGGGAAGCGCGCGACGCCGCCTTGGCGGCGGGCTTCGACCGGCACATCGCCAAGCCGGTCGACCCGAAGCTCGCCCTGGCCATCCTGGGCTCGCTCACGCCGGCGGACGCCGCGGATCCACGCTGAAGACGGCGGGCCCGAACCGGCGCGCGTCAGAGGCGCTCGGCCAGCGCCGAGGCAAAGAAGTCCGTGACCTGCCGCACCCGCGCCGAGATGAACTTCCGGTTCGGCCAGATCAGGCTGACATCCCTCGTCTCGCCGATGAAGGGCTCGAGCACGGTCACCACCCCGGCGCTTCGCAACTCCGGCGTCAACGAGGCGCCATGGAACATGCCGATGCCGACGCCCGCCTGGACGGCGGCGAGCACGGTCTCGACGGTATTGGACGAGAGGTTGCCACTCACCCGCACGCTGAACTTGCCGCCCGGTCCCTGGAAGGGCCAATGCTCGATGCCGTTGAAGACCAGGCAGTTGTGATGAACCAGGTCTTCAGGCGTCGCCGGCATGCCATGGCGCTCGAAGTAGCCGCGAGATCCCGCGCACACCAGTGAGCTGCTGATCACGCGCCTGACCACGGCGTCGGGACGGGCGGCGGGGCTGATCCGGATGGCGAGGTCGACGCTTTCCGCGAGCAGGTCCTGCACGCCGTCGGCCAGTTGCAGATCCAGCCGCAGCCTGGGATGAAGCGCCAGCAGCCGTGGCACCAGCGGCAGGACGTGCAGCCGCCCGAAGGTCACCGAGGCGGCGATCCTCACGAGGCCGGAGAGCTCCAGCGCGCTGCTCATCAACTCGCCATCCGCCTGCGCGAACTCGTCCAGGAGCGGCTTGGTCCGCTCGTAGTAGGTCCGTCCGTGGTCGGTCAGCGTGACGCTGCGCGTGCTGCGATGGAGCAGCTGCACGCCGAGACGCTTCTCCAGGGCGCCCACGGCCTTGCTGATGACCGATTGCGACTCCCCGATCCGGCGCGCGGCGGCGGTGAAGCCGCCCGCCTCCACCACCGCCACGAAGGCCGTGAGCTCCTGAAACCTGTCCACGGCGTTTCCTCCGCTCGCTGCATCTGCCCCCCGACCTGGCCGGCCAGTGCCCGTTGATCTATTCCATAACGGAATTTCATTCATGGAATTTCAGCCAATTATCTTCCATCTGGAAGCTAATTAGGATGACTTCCACGCCGCCGACGTCATGCGAAAGGCCCCTCCGGCACCGGTCGCATGACGCCGCGAGGCACGACCGCCCAAGCAGGTCGACGCGACGGCTTGGACGGCCCCATCCCTCCATCACTGAACCAAGAGGAACACATGACCGCAGCAAATCATCAGCAAGCCCCCCTCTCCACCCCGCCGTCGGCACTGGCGGGAAAGAAGGTCGTCATCGTGGGCGGCAGGACCGGCATCGGCCTGGGCGTGGCCCATGCCGCGCGAGCGGCGGGCGCGACCGTGGTGCTCGCCGGTCGTCGGATCGCCTCGCCCGAGGAACGGCCGGACCTGGTCGGCTTCGAGCAGGTGAGCCTGGACATGCGCGACGAGTCCGCGGTCAAGGCGGCGTTCGATGCCATCGGCGCGCTGGATCATCTCGTCGTCACCGCGGCCCCCGACCTTGGCAGCTGGGGCACCTTCATGGATGCCGACATGCGCGGCGTCAGGAGCTACATGGAGGGCAAGTTCCTGGGCAGTTGGGCCTCCGCCCGCCACGGCGCGCCCCATCTGCGCGCGGGGGGGTCCATCACCTTCCTCACCGGCGGGATGGCGGTCCGGCCGAAGGCCGGATTCGCGGCCGTGACATCGACCTTCGCCGCCGTGGAAGCCTTGTCGGGCTCCCTGGCGCTCGAGCTGGCGCCGACGCGGGTGAACACCATCCGCCCCGGTTTCATCGACACCGACATGTGGGCCTTCCTGCCCGAAGAGCAGCGCGACGGCCTTCGCAAGCGGGTGCAGGAGACATTCCCGTCGCGGCGCGTGGGTCAGGCGCAAGACATCGGTCATGCGGCGCTGTTCCTGATGACCAATCCGTATGTCACCGGCACCGTGCTCGAGGTGTCCGGAGGTGAGAACCTGGTGCCGAGCGTGTCCTGAGCGAAACACGCGCCGGCGACCCTGCCCGTCGTGGCCTCGCACGATGCTGTCGGACAAGGGCTCATGGCCCTGCCGGACATGGCCGCTTCCTGCGGCAGCGCCCTGCAAAACCGGTCGGACGGGTCCACGATTTGCCTTCAGCGCCTCATCTTCACGGCGAGGCAACGATGGTTCAGCACCCCGATACCCCCCAGGCTCAGATCGGCACCGGCGTGGCCGGTCTGGACGACGTGCTGCGAGGCGGACTGCCCGCCGGCCATCTGTACCTGCTGGAGGGCTCGTCGGGCGCGGGCAAGACCACCTTGGGGCTGCAGTTCCTGCTCGAAGGCCTGCGCCAGGGCGAGCGCGTGCTGTGGTGCACGCTGGCGGAGACGGAGTCCCAGCTCGTGGCCACCGCGCGCTCGCATCGCTGGGACCTGACCGGCGTCGAGATCGTGAACCTGGCCGATAGCGATTCGACCCGGTCCGAGGCCGAGGGCGATTACTCCTTCTTCTCGCCCGGCGATGTGGAACTCAACGACGTGGTCGGTCGCATCCTCCAGGTCACCGGCGCCCTGCGTCCCGCGCGGGTGGTGTTCGACCCCTTCTCGGACGTCAAGCTGCTGGCGCGGGATCCGCTGCGCTTCCGGCGGCAGCTGCTGCGGCTGCGGGAGCATTTCTCGCAGATCGGCGCCACGGTGCTCCTGATCCAGGAAGCCGGCATCGAGGCCGGCTCGGACACGGCCGGCGAAGGCGTGGTGCACGGCATCATCACGCTTTACCAGCATTCGCCGGATTACGGCAAGCAACGCCGCCGGCTGCAGGTCCACAAGATGCGCGGCGTGCCGGTGCGCGAGGGCTTCCACGACCTGTCCATCGAGACCGGCGGCCTGGTCGTCTATCCCCGATTGGTGGCCAACGAACATGAGTCGCCCGCCCCGGGCGGCATCGCCGGCAGCGGCAGCGCGGCACTGGACCGGATGCTGGGCGGCGGCATGGACCTGGGGGCCAGCATGCTGGTGACCGGTCCCTCCGGCATCGGCAAGAGCACGCTGTGCATGCAGTTCCTCAATGAGGCGGCCGGCACGGGCGCCCGGTCGGCGGTGTTCCTGTTCGACGAGACCCGTCGCGCCTTCCTGGCGCGTTCCGACGCGCTGGGCATGGCCACCCGCGGCCACATCGACGAAGGGCGCATCGCCCTGAGGCAGATCGATCCCGCGGAGTTCTCCCCCGGCGAGTTCGCGCACCTGATCCGGCGCAAGGTCGAGGAGGACGGGGTGTCGATGGTGGTGATCGACTCGCTCAACGGCTACCTCACCGCGATGCCGGACGAGAAGCACCTGGCCATGCACATGCACGAGCTGCTCAGCTACCTCTCCAATCGCGGCGTCGCCACGCTGCTGACCCTGAACCAGCAGGGCATCGTGGGCGAATCGGCCACGCCGCTGGACGTGACCTACCTGGCCGACGTCGCCATCCTGATGCGCTACTTCGAAAGCGACGGGGAGATCCGGCGCGCGGTGTCGGTGGTGAAGCGACGGGTCGGCGCGCACGACGCGACCATCCGCGAGATGAGCATCGCGCCGCCGGGCGTGCTCATCGGACAGCCGCTGAAGGAGTACCGAGGCGTGCTTTCGGGCCTGCCGGAAGCGCGCGAGGCCCCGGCCGCGGAGGCGAAGGCATGAGCGAGCGCCACGAACCCGCCGAACCGACGCCGCGCGATGCCGCCCCGCGGGAGCGCGTGCTCGCCGCCTCGTCGATCGATGTGCTGATCCTGGCCGCGCCGCGGGACGCCGAACTCACCGAGCGCGCCCTGCGGGCCGGCGGTTTCTCCTGCAGCCGTTGCACCGACGAGGCGCAGCTGCTGGCGCAGCTCACGCCGGCCGCCGGCTCGCTGCTGATCGCCGAGGAACGCCTGACGCGGCCCCTGCTGCGCCGTCTGGTCTCGAGCGTGCGGGCCCAGCCGGCGTGGTCGGACCTGCCCATCCTGATCGTGGCGAATGCCGATGCCGATCGCCTGCCGCTGCGCGCCGTCGACGAACTCGGCAATGTCTCGATCATCCAGCGGCCGATGACGCAGGACGCCCTGCTGTCGACGGTCGCGTCGGCCTTGCGCGCGAGGCGCCGGCAGCTGGAGGTGCGCGACCTGCTGGAGCAGCAGCGCGAGCAGGCCGAACGCAAGGACCAGTTCCTCGCCATGCTGGCCCATGAACTGCGCAACCCGCTCACGCCCATCCGCTATGCCGCGCATCTGCTGCAGCGGCAAGGCCTGGCCCCCGAACGGCAGACCCATCTCGCGCAGCTGGTCGATCGCCAGGTCGGGCACATGGGGCGGATCATCGACCAGTTGCTGGACGTCTCGCGCCTGACGCGGGGGCTGATCCGCCTGCGGAAGACGCGGGTCGACCTGTGCGCGCTGACCCAGGACATGCTGGCCGCCCACGCGATCGCGGCCCAGGCCAAGGAGATCCTGATCAGCTGCGACTGCGATTGCGCGGTCTGGGTCACCGGAGACGAGACCCGGCTGCGGCAGGTGCTGGACAACCTGATCGACAACGCGATCAAGTTCTCCCCGCCCGGACACGGCATCCAGGTGAGCATCAGCGCCGCCGACGGCAAGGTGACCTGGCGCGTCAAGGACGACGGCGACGGCATCGAGCCGCACATGCTGCCGCTCCTGTTCGACGCCTTCGTCCAGGCGGATCGCTCGCTCGAGCGCTCGCGGGGCGGACTGGGGCTGGGACTGGCCCTGGTCAAGGGGCTGGTGACGATGCACGGCGGCACGGTGTCCGCGCATTCCGAAGGACCGGGGCGCGGCAGCGAGTTCGCCATCGAGCTGCCCGCCGAGCACGCGCCGGACGAGCCGCGCGACCTGAACCCCGGCGCGCCCGCGCGGGCCACCGCCAAGCAGGTGCTGATCGCCGAGGACAACGTCGACGCCGCGGAGGCGCTGCGCATGATCCTGGAGGGGCACGGCTACCGGGTGCAGGTCGTGCACAGCGGCCCGGCGGCCATCGAGGCGCTGCGGCGCACGCGGCCGCAGGTGCTGATCTGCGACATCGGGCTGCCCGGCCTGAGCGGCTATGACGTCGCGCGTGCGGCGCCGTCGGTGCACCGGCCCGACCTGATGCTGGCGGTGACGGGATACGGCTCGGCGGAGGACCGGACGAACGCGCTGGCGGCGGGCTTCGACGGCCATCTGGCCAAGCCGGTGGCGGTGACGGACCTGCTGCGCGAGGTGGCGTCCGTGGCCGCCCCGTAAGCCGGGGATGAGGCGATACTCGTCTCTCCAACCCACGCCATCAGGACAGATGGAGATCGGACGTACGCCGACCTCCGCTCGGCCTCAGCTCGATCTCATATGGCCACGACCTCCATGCGCCGAGCGCTCACCGTTGCCGGACTCTCGATCTTTGCCGTGTGCGCGACGGGGCTCCGGTACCTCGACCCCGCTCTTGCGGCGGAGGACACGCCTGCCGGACGACTCAAGCTGGTACTGCTCTCCAGCGCATGCATCACCGTGTTCGTGCTCGGCATCGTCGCCTTCGTTTGGGCCTTCGTTCGACTCTTCACCAGCACCGTGGCGAAAGCCCGGCAAACACGGCGGAGCGGAGACGGCGGGGCGGATCAACCGGCCAGGGGTGGACAGGCCACGAACATCATCGTCATGGTGGCAGCCTGGCTGTCGGCAGTGCTGGCGCATGAGCTGCTCATGCGTGTGGTGCTGGCTTGATGCAGGCGGCCGGACATCACGTCAGCCTCTCTCTCAACCACTCCGGCAGCGGCACCGACTTCTGCACCGTCGCGTCCTGCCATACCGTCGTCGCGCCGCCCGAGGCGTAGATGACGCCGGGCTCGTCGAGCCGCTCCAACGTGATCCAGGTGTCGAAGCTCGACCGCCCCGGATTCGACACGTAGTGCTTCGCCAGGATCTCGCCCGGAAACGCGAGCTGCCGGTGGAAGTTGCAGAACGCGTTGACGATCACCGGCCCCTGTCCATCCGGGCTCGGCGGATGGCCGAGGCTGTCCAGCCACTCCACGCGCACGATCTCCAGGTAGCGGAAGTAGACCGTGTTGTTCACATGGCCCATCGCGTCCATGTCGCCCCAGCGGATCTGGATGCGAGTCTCATGGACGAGCTTCTTGTCGTCGGGGAGTTCGAAGCGCATGGTCTTCCGCCGGTGTTGGGATGCCCCGATTTCAGCACCATGGGCACCAACTCGACGTCCCCCATGCGACCGCCCAAATCTGTCATCAGGGTTTGCCGCGCACCACGCCCACGGCATTCGTAAGAGCATCGTCCCCGCCGCGCCCGGCCCGCGCAGGCCCACACCAACCACGCCCAAGGGAGGCCGCCCATGACCCGCACCTGGTCGACGCTCGCCGTCGCGCTGACGATCCTCATCCCCCACGCCGCCGCGCTCGCCGCCGACGCGGCGCCCGCGCGCGAGCACCGCCGCTTCCACGAGATCTTCAAGGAGCTCGTCGAGACCAACACGACGAACTCCACCGGCAGTTGCACCGTCGCCGCCGAAGCGATGGCCAGGCGTCTCAAGCAGGCCGGCTACGCCGATGCCGACATGCAGCTCATCGTCCCGCCCGACGCGCCGGCCAAGGGGAATCTGGTCCTGCGCCTCAAGGGCAGCGGCGAGAAGCGCCCGCTGCTGCTCGTCGCGCACCTGGACGTCGTCGAGGCCAAACGCGAGGACTGGACCCGCGATCCCTTCAAGCTCATCGAGGAGAACGGCGTCTACTACGGCCGCGGCACCTCCGACGACAAGTCGCAGGCCGCCACCCATGTGAGCAACATGATCCGCTACAAGGAGGAGAAGCTCCTCCCCAGGCGAGACATCATCATGGCGCTCACCTGCGACGAGGAGATCATCCCGTCGAAGTGGGACGGCCTCGACTACCTGCTCAAGCATCACCGCCCGCTGATCGACGCCGAACTCGCGCTCAACGAGGGCGGCGGTGGCACGCTCGACAAGAGCGAACGGCCCGTGTCCTTCAGCCTGCAGATCGGCGAGAAGGTCTTCGTCGGCTACGAGCTCGAGGTGACCAATGCCGGCGGCCACAGCGCCGTCCCCGTGCGGGACAACGCGATCTACCGCCTCTCCGAGGGCCTCGCCCGCCTCGCGAAGTTCGACTTCCCGATCCAGTTCAACGACACGACCCGCGCCTACTTCGAGCGCGTCGCCCGGCTCGACGGCAACAAGGACATCGCCGCAGACCTGCGCGCGCTGCTCGAGAAACCGACCGACACCGCCGTGCTGGAGCGGCTGTGGACGCGGTCGCCGGTCTACAACTCGAGCGTGCGCACGACCTGCGTGGCGACGATGGTCGAGGCCGGCCACGCGACCAACGCCCTGCCCCAGCGCGCCCGCGCCACGGTGAACTGCCGCATCCTGCCCGGTCAATCCGCCGACGAGGTGCAGAAGACGCTCGTCAAGGTGATGGCCGACGAGCGCATCGCCGTGCGCGCCCTCAACGAGGCGCTGGCCTCGCCGCAGCCGCCCATGTCGCCCGCCGTGATCCAGGCCGTCGAAAGCACCGCCGCCGAGTTCTGGCCCGGCGCCCCGGTGATCCCGACGATGCTGGTCGCGACCACCGACGGCCGCTTCCTCAACAACGCCGGGATCTGGACCTACGGCGTCGGTCCGTTCTCCGGCCCGGAACCCAGCGGCGTGCACGGACTCAACGAGCACATCCGCGTGAAGTCGCTCGACGACTTCCACCAGTTCATGTACCGGCTCGGCAAGAAGCTCGCGATGTGAGCGTGCGCTGTCCGTCCCCTCGCCAGGGACGGCCTCGCACGCATGGGCAGAATCCGTCGTCACCTCGGAGCGAGTCCCGCCATGACGCTGAAGCTGCCCGCCCGTCCGCACTTCGACCTCACCACGGTCCATCTCTTCATCGCGACCGCGGAGCTCGGCAGCGTCACCCGCGCCGCGGAACGCCTGCACATCGCGCCCGCCGCCGCCTCGCGCCGCATCGCCGAGCTCGAGGGCCAGTTCGGCCTGCCACTCTTCCTGCGCCGTCCGCACGGCATGGCGCTCACCGACGCCGGCCGCGCCATGCTGGCGCACGCCCGCAACATCACCCACACCGTGCTGCGCATGCAGGACGACGCCGCCTCCTTCGCCGGCGGCGCGCAGGGCGTGGTGCGCCTCGCCGCGCCGAAGTCCGCGGTCCTGCAGTTCGTCCCCGCCGACATCGAACGCTGCGCCGTCGCCTGCCCGGGCGTCAGCATCGACCTGCAGGAGATGAACAGCCTCAAGGTCCAGCAGGCGCTCACCCGCGGCACCGCCGACATCGGCATCTTCGAGTCCTCGCTCGGCGGCACCGTCGACTTCCCCACCCTGCCGTACCACGCCGACGAGCTGGTGCTCGTCGCGCCGCGCGGCCACGCGCTGTTCACGCATGCGCCCGCGACCCTCGACCACATCCTCTCCTGCGACGTCATCAGCCTGGGCGAAGGCTCGGCCATCGTCGCCCTGCTCGAACGCCTGGCCAGCGAGTCCGGCCGCCTGCTGCGCATGCGCATGCGGGTCGGCGGCTTCGACAGCATCGCGGCCCTGATCGCGCAGGGGCTCGGCGTCGGCGTGATGCCCAAGGCCGTCGCCAGATCGGTCGCGGGCGGGTCGCGCTTCCTGCGCGTCGAGATCCCCGAACCCTGGGCCCATCGACGCTTCGTCCTCTGCTGCCGCCCCGCCGACAGCCTCTCGCCGGCCGCGGTCAGCGTCGCCGACGTCTTCGCGCGTACGAATTCCGCGAAACCAGCTCCGCCGAATTAGCGATGGCCGTCCGGCCCGTCGTTGCTCAATAGTCGCCCTCACGACACACCACGAGAACGACGGAGACAACCGATGCGCCGCAGAACCTTCACCTGCGCCGGGCTCAGCGCCCTCGCCCTCCCCGCGCTGGCGCGCGCCGCGCCGCTGCCCACCGCCCCGGTGCGGATCATCGTGGGCTTCGCGCCCGGCGGCGGCACCGACGTGCTGGCCCGTGTGCTCGCGCAGAAGCTCGGCGCGATGTGGGGCACCCAGGTGCTGGTCGAGAACAAGCCCGGCGCCACCGGCGTCATCGCCGCCGACTACGTCGCCAAGCAGCCCGCCGACGGCACCACGCTGCTGATGGCCCACGTCAACAGCAACGCGATCGCACCGGCGCTGATGACCAACGTGAAGTACGACCCGCGCCGCGACTTCTCCCCCATCGTCATGGTCGGCGTCACGCCCAACGTCCTCACCTGCGTCGAGACGCAGAAGGTCCGCACCGTGCCGGAGATCGTCGAGCTCTGCCGCAGCCGGCCGGGCCAGGTCTCGTTCGGCTCCTCGGGCATCGGCTCGGCGCAACACCTGGCCCTCGAGATGTTCATGCTCGCCACCAAGGTCAAGGCCACGCACGTCCCCTACAAGGGATCGTCCGCGCTGCTGGTCGACCTGATGGGCGGGCAGATCGACTTCGCCTTCGACACCATGACCGCCGCCACGCCCTTCATCAAGCAGGGCAAGGTCACCGCGATCGCGCAGACCCGCGTCAAGCGCGCGAAGAGCTATCCCAACGTGCCCACGCTGGCCGAGTCCGGCTGCCCCGGCCTGGACGCCGCGTCCTGGTACGGACTCGTCGGTCCCAAGGGCCTGCCCGCCGAGATGGTCCAGCGCATGAACCAGGACGTGAACAAGGTCCTCGCGCTGCCCGAGATCGCGCAGAAGCTCGATGAATTCGGCGCGGAGGACGCCGGCGGCAGCGCCGAGAAGTTCAACGCCTACATCCAGGCCGAGTGCACGAAGTGGGCCAAGGTCGTGAAGGACGCCAACGTGCGCGTCGAGGCCTGAGCGCGGCACGCTCCGCCGAACGCCGTCACCGCCCTTTCCACTCCTTCCCGCTCCATCCATTTCCCCCGAACTCAGGAGTACCGATGAGCTCATCGACCGGATCCTCGCGCCCGCTGCCGCTCCGCGGCGTGCGCGTCCTCGACATCACCCAGGTGATGGCCGGCCCCTATGCCTGCATGCTGCTCGCCGACCTCGGCGCCGACGTGGTGAAGATCGAGCCGCCCGAAGGCGACCAGACCCGCGGCGCGATGGGATTCAAGATGAAGGGGCCCGACAGCATGGGCTTCCTCAACATGAACCGCAACAAGCGCAGCGTGACGCTGGACCTGAAGACGCAGGCCGGCAAGGAAGTACTGCGCCGCATGGCCAAGGACGCCGACATCCTGCTCGAGAACTACCGCCCCGGCGCGATGAAGCGCCTGGGCATGGACTACGAGACGCTCAGCGCGATCAACCCGGCGCTGGTGTACGTGAGCATCTCCGGCTTCGGCCAGTCCGGCCCGTGGTCGCACCGGCCGGGCTTCGACCTGATGGCGCAGGCGATGTCCGGCGTGATGAGCGTGACCGGGTATGCCGACGGCCCGCCGGTCAAGGCCGGCGTGCCGGTCGCCGACATCGGCTGCGCGCTGTTCGCCGTCTACGGCGCCTTGTCCGCCTACATCGGCGCGAAGGCGACCGGCCATGGCCAGTACGTGGACGCGTCGCTGTTCGATTCGGCGCTCGCGTTCTCCATCTGGGACACCTGCGAGTACTGGGGCACCGGCCGCGAGCCGACGCCGCTGGGCACCTCCAACCGCATGAGCGCGCCGTACCAGGCGGTGAAGGCGGCCGACGGCTACTTCGTCATGGGCGCGACCAACCAGAAGCTGTGGCAGAAGCTTTGCGCCCTGCTGGAACGCCCCGACCTGCTGGCCGAGGAACGTTTCGGCTCCGTGGCGGCGCGGCTCGCCCATCGCGAGGAGCTGATCGTCTCCCTGGAGCGCAGCTTCGCCGCGGACACCTGCGAGCGCTGGATCGATCGCATGCTGGAGGCCGGCATCCCGGCCGGACCGATCCTGACCTACCCGCAGGCCTTCAACAGCGAGCACGGGCAGCACCGGAAGATGCGCATCGAGATCGAGCATCCGATCGAGGGCAGCGTGCCCAACATCGGCTTCGCGGTGAAGCTGCTGGGCACGCCGCAGCAGGTGCGGCACGCGCCGCCGCTGCTGGGGCAGCACATCGACGAGGTGCTCGCGGAGTACGGCATCGACGAGGCGGAGCGGCGCTCGCTGGCCGAGGCCGGCGCCTTCGGCGCATCGAGGGCCCAGGCATGAGCGACGGCAGCGTGCTGCTGAGCCGCGACGGCGCGATCGCGACGATCACCTTCGATCGACCGGCCGCGCGCAACGCGATGACCTGGGAGATGTACGGCCAGCTCGCGGCGCTGTGCGAAGCGCTCGCGACAGACCGGGAGGTCCGTGTCGTCGTGTTCCGGGGCGCGGGCGGGCAGGCCTTCGTCGCGGGCACCGACATCGCGCAGTTCCTCGAGTTCAGGAACGGCGACGACGGCGTCGCCTATGAACGCCGCATCGATCACGGCATCCAGCTCATCGAGCAGTTGCCCATGCCGACCGTCGCCGTCGTCGAAGGCTGGGCGGTGGGCGGCGGCCTCGCGATCGCGACGGCCTGCGATTTCCGCATCGCGACGACGGACGCGAAGTTCGCCGTGCCCATCGCGCGGACCTTGGGCAACACGCTCTCCGCGGCCAACGTCGCGCGGCTGCAGGCGGCCTGGGGACAGCAGCGCGTGCGGCGCATGCTGCTGCTGGCCGAGTCGCTGACGGCGGATGAGGCGCTGGCCTGCGGGTATCTGCATGCGGTCTGCGCCAACCTGGACGAACTGGCAACCACGCGCGACGCGCTTTGCGACACGCTCAGCCAGCTCGCGCCGGTGACGCAAGCGGTCAGCAAGGAGATCCTGCGCCGGCTCATCGCGCACGACCTGCCCGATGCGGACGACCTGATCCGTCGGTGCTATGGCAGCGCCGATTTCCGCGAGGGCGTCACGGCGTTCACGGAGCGGAGGAGGCCGGTGTGGTGGGGTGCGTAGACCCCGGCCCTCACCCCCACCCTCTCCCGCAAGCGGGAGAGGGAGCAAGAAGGATGAAGCGCTTCCACGGCCGCTGGCCCTCACCCCAGCCCTCTCCCGCAAGCTGTATGGACCGAGGACATGGGTAACAGGTGTGCCAGGACATGGGTGACACTTTTCCCGCCTAGTCAGCGGGAGGACGAAGTTGCCCTGGAGCCCAGCCACCGTG